>OLNJ01000243.1_pt1 | contig 52361 bp, 50 predicted proteins | sample 1672191 | NCBI WGS metagenome assembly OLNJ01 (sample SAMEA3136657, study PRJEB25190) | human gut metagenome | biome: human gut; feature: human-associated habitat; material: faeces | place: Austria | collected 2013
AGAGAAGATGAAAAATCTCAAAACAGGATTGAATACAGTCTTTTTCAGTCATTATGCAAGAAAAATCACACCAGTTGTTTTGGAAAGATGCAAAGAGGAACAGATCCAACTGGTAGCCCGCGATATTAAAAACATACAGTCGCTGTATGCACTGAATCTGTATTACAGAGCAGCATTTGCAGATGGATTCTAGTATTTCAACAGAAAGAGGAAATATATGGCAAAGTATACATTAATGAAAACGGAGGGGCGTGCGAAGCGTGCGCAGTTTGAGACTGTGCATGGCACGATCCAGACGCCTGTGTTTATGAATGTGGGAACGATCGGTGCGATCAAAGGTGCCGTTTCTACACAGGATCTTTATGAGATCGGAACACAGGTGGAGCTTTCCAATACTTATCATTTGCATGTCCGTCCGGGCGATAAGATCGTCAAACAGCTCGGCGGTCTGCATAAGTTTATGAACTGGGACCGCCCGATCCTTACAGATTCAGGGGGATTTCAGGTCTTTTCCCTGGCCAAGCTGCGTAAGATAAAGGAGGAAGGTGTTTCTTTTGGTGAGACCTCAGAACAGCAGCCCACAGGCTACGCAGCCCACAGCGACCATAATGGCAGATGCAACCCATGCGTAGGGGAGAGTGTGCTTCTGGTGGTCGCCCAGGTCCTGGCCGGAAAGGCCCAGCAGCAGGAAGGTGGCACCCGTCAGGGGACTGAGCGGGAAGCCCAGCGTCATCTGGCCCATGATGGAAGCCTTTGCCACAGCCAGTGCGTTGCCGCCCATAGCGGAAACAGCGTTGGCGATGACCGGCATAACACCGTAGTAGTAGGAGTCCGGGTCAAACAGCAGGCTCAGCGGAACGCTGAACAGGCCGACGATGGGGGCAATGAAGGTGCCCATGCTGGTGGGGATGATGGAGACCAGAGCGTCGGTCATGGAAGCCAGCATACCGGAATTTTTGACCACACCGGTGAATGCGCCTGCGGCAAAGACGATGGAGACCATCAGGAATGCGGCCTGTGCGTGACTGTTGATGATCTTGTGCTGCAGATCCACACTGGGGTAGTTGACGATGAGCAGGACGCAGTAGCCGATCATAAAGGTGACAGCCGGGCTGAGGCGGTTGGTAACGAGGATGTACAGGATGACCAGGATCAGTGCCACATTGAAGTACCAACGCCAGCCGGAGCGGGCCAGTTCGTTGGAGGTGTTGGTGGTCTTTGCTTCGGTCAGACCGGTGACCTCCTGCGCGGGGATGCCTGCTGCAATGCGCTTGGCTTCCTTTTTGCCCAGGAAAGCCGCGATGAGCAGGCAGGTCGCCAAGCCTGCGATCCAAGCAGGCATGATGCCCACCCACAGCTCGCTGCCGGTGACTTCATAGCCCAGACCGGACATGGCTGCGGCTGCACGGACTGTGGGGCCGCCCCAGGGCATAACATTCATGATACCGGCGGCCAGCGCCACGATGGTAGCCTCTACCCAGAGGTTCATCTTCAGCTTCTGGAACAGGGGCATACAGGCGGGGATGGCAATCAGGAAGGTGGTGGCACCGGAGCCATCCAGATGGCAGATGCAGCCGATGAGGAAGGTGCCGATACAGACCTTGACGGGGTCTTCGCCGGTAAACTTCAGGATGCGGTTGATGATAGGATCAAAGACACCGGCATCCGAGCAGGTACTGAAAAACAGGATGGCAAAGATGAACATGACGCCTGTGGCAACGATGCTGCTCAGGCCCTTGCCCATATAATCTGCGCTGAGGATGGAAAGTGCCTTGGTAAAGCGGGTGCCGAACGTGATGACCGGCTCAACATAAGCAGTTCCGGCCTTTTCGGCAGCAGCCTGTGCGGCTTGGATGATGACATTGGGGGCGTTGATGAATGCTGCGATGAAGCCGGTGATGGCGGGAACAAAGATCAGAGCTACAAGGGTAGAGACCTTCTTGCTCATGATCAGTGCCAGCACCAGCAGAATGGTGATGAATCCTAATACTGCCAGCATGTGATTTCTCCTCGATAATGTGTGTAAAGGTGGTCAGAGATCAGAACACCTGCTTCTCGTGCAGAGTGTTGAACTGCTCTTCGGTCATGCCCAGAACACCCTCAAAGATATCCCGGTTGTTCTGCCCCAGCTGGGGAGCGGGTGTGCGCACAGAGGGCTTGGTGTCCATCAGTTTGATGGCACAGCCGTTCACAGTGACCTTGCCCAGGGTGGGATGATCCATCTCCACGAACATCTCGCGCTCCTTGACATGGGGATCGTCCAGAATTTCCTTGATGTTCATAATGGGGCCTGCGGGGATGCCGTGGGCCAGTACCAGCTCGGCGGCCTCGTTGGGGGTCAGATCCTTGATCCGATCCTCAATGACCTCGGCAATGGCATCCTGATTGGCCAGACGGCCCGGCATATCCACGAACCGGGGATCGGTGATCATGTCCGGACGCTCCAACACCTCATTGCAGAGCTTTTCGTACAGCTTCTGGTTGCCTGCCGCGATGATGACCTTGCCGCCCTTGCAGGTGAAGCTGTCGTAGGGGGAAACAGCGGCATAACGGTTGCCCATGGGAGCCGGGATGTTGCCGGTCTCGATGTACTTCAGGGCAGTGTTCTCAGTGGCAGCGATCATGCTGTCCATCAGGCTCACGTCCACCCGCTGCCCTTTGCCGGTAATGGTGCGGGCGTTGACTGCGGCAAGGATGCCGATGGTTACATGAAGTCCGCCCAGAATATCACCCAGCGCCGAACCGGCACGGGTGGGCTCCCCGCCCTTGGAACCGGTGATGGACATCATACCGCCCATGGCCTGAGCCAGAATATCATAGCCCGGGCGCAGGTGGTAGGGACCGTAGCAGCCAAAGCCAGAGACCGCCGCATAGATGATGCGGGGATTGATCTCCTTCAGGACATCATAGCCCAGTCCCAGCTTGTCCATCACGCCGGGGCGGTAGTTTTCCACCACGATATCCGCTTTTTTGACAAGCTCCTTGAAGATCTCCTTGCCCTCAGGGGCCTTCAGGTTCAGGGTGATCCCCTTTTTGTTGCGGTTGATGTTGGCAAAATAGACGCTTTCCCGCTCACCATTCAGATTTTTGGCACGGAAGGGGGGATAGCCGCGGGTGTCGTCACCGCCTTTGGGAACCTCGATCTTGATGACGTTTGCGCCCATGTCAGCCAGCATCATGGTGCAGAAGGGGCCGGCAAGCACACGGGTCAGGTCGAGAACGGTCAGATTCTCCAATGCCATATGTTCACTCATGTTACAGCTCTCCATCCTCAACGTGGATCTTCATGCGCATCACGGCACTGCCCATGGATTTGCCCAGGCTGTCCAGACGCAGGCTCATGGTGGCACCGCCGCCCAGAGCGTGCTTCATAACAAAGTTGAAGCCGTTCAGGCTGGGCACGTCGTAGCGGGTGATCTCGCCCTTGACCATGTCGCCAAAGTAGGCTTTGAGTTTTTCGGGGGTCACCTCGCGCTCAATGATCTTATAGTATTCCGGTTTGCGTGCATACACACAGACATTGCTGGTATCGCCCTTGTCGCCGGAGCGGCCGTGAGCAATATCGTTCAGATAGATCTCTGCCATCTTACTTCACCTCCAGAATGTGACTTTCGACCTGTACGGCATCGCGAGGTACGGTGGTGGGCCACAGCGCCATCACTTCCTGCACACGGGCACGGCCGCCGAAGAAGGAAGCACCCGGAGGGCCGTTCAGCTGCATGGGGCTGATCTCGGGAATGATCTTGGCGCACTCGCTCTTGTCCTCGCTGAACACAGCAATGCGCAGGACACACTCGTTCAGGTTCTTCAGCGCCTCTTCGCTCATATCGGCCACGCCCAGATGCAGGCTGTTCAGGCCGATGTAGCTGATGTGGATGTCATCGGCTTTCATGCCGCGGCGCTGCATCTTCTTCATGATGACCTCGGCGCAGTACTGAGCCTTTTCGTAGGCATCAGGCCATGCAAAGCTCAGCATGGAAACAGTCTTCCAGCCCTTGTGGTAACCCACGCAGAGCTTGAGGGTGTCGGGGCGGGGCTTGCCCTTGACACCGCCGATGCGGACACGGTTGTCACCCACCTGAGTGATGGTAGCATGGCTGATATCCACGTTGACATCCGGGGTCAGGTAGTTGGCAGGATCGTGGACCTCGTACAGGAACTGCTCCTTGCAGCTCTGTTCGCAGATGATGCCGCCGCAGTCGGGAGCCTTGGTGATCTCAAAGGTATCATCGGTCAGCTCTGCGATGGGGAAGCCCAGCTCGTCCATGCGGGGGACATTGCGCCAGTCGTACATATAGTTGCCGCCGGCACCCTGACCGCCGCACTCCAGCAGATGGCCTGCCATGATGCCGCGGGCCAGATTGTCCCAATCGTCAGCAGCCCAGCCAAACTCGTACTTCAGCGGAGCCAGGAACAGGGCGCTGTCAGCCGCACGGCCGGTGATGACCACATCGGCACCCTCTGCCAGGCATCCCTCAATGCCCTCATGGCCGATGTAGACATTGCAGTTGTAGATCTTGTCCAGAATATCGTTGAAATTGCCGTCGTAGTCGAAGTTGGGGAAGGTCCAGCCATCCTTCAGCAGCTGCGGGATCTTATCCTTGATGTTATCGCCGGTCACATAACCGATCTTATAGCCGCTCATGCTGTTGCCTTCTGCCCACTGGCGGATGCCGTCCACGCAGCCATTGATGTTCATGCCGCCTGCGTTGGTGCAGATCTTGATGTGCTTGTCCCAGGCTTCCTTGCCGGCCTCCTTCAGGATGCGGGTGGTAAAGTCGGGCGCAAAGCCCTTGGTGGGGTCCTTGAGCTGCTGCTTTGCCATGATGGAAAGGGTCAGCTCTGCCAGATAATCACAGCCCATATACTGGATATCGGCATTGCGGATCATGTGGATGGCCGCGTCCGGGCTGTCGCCCCAGAAGCCCTGGCCACCGCCGATTGCAACTTTCTTCATTCGATAGCCTCCTTATAGATGGAAAGGTGATATCAGCGCCAAACATAGGTACAACGTTTGACTCAATCGTCGTACTGAGTGTAGTACAACGATTTACTAATGTCAAGAAAAAAACGAAGTTTGGAGGAAAAGAAATGCAACTTTGTTGAGATAGCTAAAAAGAAAAAGAGAAAAATATACAGAGTGCACAAAAACGGATGGCTTGAGATGAGAGAGGCTTTTTTGGCTTGTCAAGATACAGGGAAACGGGTACAATAAACCTGATATCAGAAAAAGGTGGGGAAGAGCATGGTTACGATCAAGGAAATCGCGCAGGAGGTCGGGATCTCGTCCAGTACGGTCAGCATTGTTTTGGGCGGCAAGGCGGCAGAGCGGAAGATCAGTACGGCCACGCAGGAAAAAATTTTTGCGGCGGCGGCACGGCTTGGATACCAGCCCAATATGGCTGCCCGGAGTCTGCGGGGCGGCAGCGGTGCCAATGAGCTGGTGGTGGCCATGTTCTGGGCACAGGATTTCCGGGCCAGCATGATGTTCCGCTTCTGGGATGGTCTGCGGGCCGAGATCGAAAAAACGGTACGTCCGGTGCGGCTGGTCATCTACCCGTATGTCAACGACCACCTGAAGGAAAGTGAGGCACTGACCAGTGGCGCAAACTGCCATGCTGCCATCATTTGCAATGCGTCCTATGCGGATCTGCAGTTTTTGGAGGACACGCAGCTGCCGATCCCTGTGGTGCTGTACAACCGTGTTTGCAATGGGTATTGCAGCGTCAATGTGGATGATCTGAAGATGGGTGCTCTGGCGGCGCGGGCTTTTGCCGATCAGGGATGCAGGACGGCGGCAGTCCTGACGAGCAGCCCGGTCTTTGAGGGGATGGAAAACCGGATGCATGGGTTCCGGCTGGAAGGGGAGCACCACGGGTTGACGATCCTGGCCAACCGGTATTGTGAAAACAGCATACGAGGCGGTTACGAGGCGGTTTCGCATCGGCTGAGGCATGAGTGGAAGCAGCAGCTGCCGGACGCAGTGTTCTGCGGTTCCTCGGCCATTGCGCACGGTGCGTTGCGGGCTTTTTGTGAGGCCGGATATATCGGCGAGAAGCTGCCCCGGCTGATCGCTGTAGGCAACGGCCCGGAGGAATCCGATGCGTTTTCGATCCCGAGCCTGAGCGTGGTCTATCTGCCCATGGAGGATATGGCGCGGGAGTGCATCCAGCTGGTGTTGGGGCAGCTGGACGGTCAGATTGTCACTCCGGAAAGCCGGCTGCTGCCGATCGAGTATGTTCCCAGGGAGAGCTGTGGGCCGCTGACAGAATACGCTGCACAATAAAAAAGCCCCGCACCGGCACGCAAAACGTGCGCAGTGCGGGGAAGAAAGAGCAGTCAGCCCTCGGCGCTGATACAGTACATGGAAAAGGTGCTGGAAAATAACAGGGTGTCGGTCTCGTCTGTGATCTCCACAGCCACCACACAGATGTGTCGGCGGCGGCTGACCGTTCGGCCGCGGGCTGTCAGGTGACCGGCTTTGACGTTGTGGATGAAATTGACCGAAGCATTCTGGGTGACATACTGCCGTCCGTCAGAGCGGGCAGTCAGCCCGGCACAGCAGTCGGCCATGGTAAAAAATGCGCCGCCGTGCACATAACCGTAGATGTTGGTAGTGTCCCGCCGGATGTCCAGCGACATGATGGCGCTGTCCGACGTTACCGATACGATCTCGATGTGATTGTACTGCATGAATGGATTTTCAAGCATTTGTGCAATGTTCTGTTCCTGCATAAGGAGCCTCTTCTTTTTGATTGTGGTACGACGTTGTACGAAACGAGTTGGACGGTTTTTATTATAATCGCATTTTCCGCAGGATGCAAGCAGCAGGAGGTGTGAAATAAAAGGACAGCCGACTGGTGGTGCGCAAACAGGTCAAAGCGCTGACGGTATTGTATCTGGTTCCCTGCCAGCATTTTAGAGTGTACATTGCGCCGTATCAGATCTTGCTGGTGATGGGCGCTGTTTTTGTTCTGCTGGCGATCCCGTTCCTCCTGTTCTATGATCGAACAGTGCTGCCCCCATGCAACAGATGCCTGCCGCGGCACAGGCAAGAGCGAAGGACATTGGGAACCCAACGTCAATGAGCGCCCGGATGGCCGCGATACTCTGCAGTGGCTCAACGATCAGCCCTGAACCTTGACACGGACGATTTGAAACAAGCGGGCAATCTGGGCTTATGGAAAGCTGTGCCAAAGTTCGATGCAGCGCGCGGCATGAAGTTCCTGACCTACGCGGCTCCTGCCATCCGCAACGCCATGATGGACATGGTACGGGATGCCTTTACCGCTTTTGAACAGCAGATGGTGACAGAGGATAAGGACGGCATCTGTTACCAGCGTGTTTCGCTGGATGATGTTCTGTCGGGAGTGGAACAGCTGCGGTGCATCGAAGCCATAGCCGCCCCTATGCCATGCAGCCGCAGAGTATTATGGAAGAGCAGGAATCGCGCCGGGAACTGTACGATGGTCTGAAACGGCTGACCCAGCGAGAGCAGACCTACCTGCTGTACCGCTATGGCTTCACCGATGGCAAGGAGCATCCGCTGATCGGCACGGCGATATACTTTCACCTGACGAAAGGCCGCGCCAAAAAGACCGAGGAACAGGCCATGGATAACCTGTGGCTGGAACTGCCGTGGTGGTTTGTATGAACGAAAATAAAAATCGTGATTGTGCTACAAGTTTTCTGGAAATTTATGTGCAGCCATATGATTTTGAAAAAAATTGTGGACAGATGAAATAAATCAGGCTTGAAGTTCGTTATTTAAACAGAAAAGTTAATAATTATGGTATGATAAAATGCGATAACAAATAAATCGACAAAAATAGATTGAATAAAGGAGAAGAATGCTATGAAAAAAGTAATTTATCTGTTTGTGCTATGCATGGTTTTGGGGTTAGCTGGATGTGGGCAATCTCAGGAAAATAAAGAACCATCGACTGAAAGCACTTCAGTACAAGTAGAAAACAAAAATGTTAGTGATATAGTATCAAACGAGCATTTAACCAATAATGATACTGCGAATTTTCAAATGCCAGAGGAAGGCTATTATAGTAATGATTTTGATGAAATTCTGAATATCACTAAAGAAGATGATGGCACATATAGGATCGAGTATAGCGTTACCCATTTGCTTTATGTCGAAAACGCGATTGGAACTTACGATTCTGAAACAGGGATTCTTAGCTTTAGCGGCAAAGACGACAGAGGAAATGATATAAAAGCAGAAATTGAAAATAAGGGAGATCATCTGGAAGTCACAGTAACTCAAAGCAACTATGAAGATATTATCGGGACGAAGCAGGAATTTTTTCAAGCAGATGAGTAAGAACAAATAGGCGACAAAAGTTGTGGAAAAACTTGATAACTATTAACAAACCGATAGCCCTCTATTTGCAATGATCGCAAGTAGAGGGCTGTTGGTCTGTTTGGAATATTCTAATTAAAGGTCAATCTTCTAATCTGCCATGGTCGCGGCCGAGCGAGAGATAATGTTCAATCTCACCACCCAGTACAAGCTGGGCGTACTCCAATGGTTTATTGTAGAGCAGCCAATCCAGTTCTGCCCGCTGTGCCGGGGTGTTGCCGTACTCGTCCTCGATAGCGATGCAGTCAATGGCAACGGTGGAGCCATCCGCGAACCGGGCTTTCACCCGGTTGGTGTCCATGTTGTAGCGGCAGGAAAGCAGTTTCATCATAGTAGTATCCTCCAATACTTGATTTTGGTATGCGGTCACTCAAACCAATGCCGTCAAGTCGGTGGGGGAAAGGGTGATTTTATTTGTCGGAGAGTAAGTGCACGGTTTCTGCACGGATTTTGCACGGTTTCAAAACGTGCAGAACGGCATTTCTTATCTTTCGATATTCGGCATCTTCTGTCCCCGCAGCTCCTGCCGGATGGCACGGAACTGCTCCGGCACATCCGCATCGGTCATTGCACCGGGGACATCCACTGTCCCAGCGGCTTTGGCGGCTTCATAGAACCAGCATTTATACTCCACGGTCTCCAGCGTGTGCTGTAACTGCTGGATCTGCTGGATGAGCACCTCCCGCTGATGCCGGAACATTTCCAGCCGGGTGTCAATGGTGTCGTCTCCCTGCATGGAAAGCTCAATATACTGCCGGATATCCTTGATGCACATTCCGGCTTTTTTCATGCAGCGGATGACCTGCAGCCACTCGAAGTCGTTTTCCCGAAACATCCGAATGCCGCCGGAGGAACGCTCCACAAAGGGAAGTAACCCTTCTTTGTCGTAGTAGCGCAGGGTGGAGGCAGGTACGCCCAGCTTTTGTGCCATTTCGCCTACGGTATAGATCATCTGAAACCTCCGTTTTTTCAAAAAGCCCTTGACTTAAAGTGCGCTTTAAGTTGTATGATAAAATCAAACTTTATCAACATCATAATGCGGATGCACTCTGCTGTCAAGGAGGTCCCTATGAGCAAGAAGGTATTGATTTTGTCTGGCAGTCCCCGGAAGGGCGGCAACTCTGATATTCTATGCGACGAATTTCTGCGTGGAGCGCAGGATGCCGGGAACAAAGTTGAAGGCAGTGATCGACCGTACCGTGGCACGGTGGCTTGAGGTCAAAGACAAGGAATTTTACTACATCACCACCATGGCAGACGAGGAAAAAGCCTCTGCGGATACTACGCTGGCCTGCTTCCGGGGCTATGCAGACTGCGTGGAAGGAGCCGTGGAAAAGGGAGTCCTTGTAGCAGGTGGTGTTTACGAGCCGGGTGCAGTGTGCGGTACGCCTGCCATGGCACAGGCTTACGAGATGGGGAGGAACGTATAATGGCAGTAAAACAGACAGCAGGGCGGGATGCTCTGGGCGAATTTGCGCCAAAATTTGCGGAACTTAACGATGAGGTACTATTCGGGCAGGTGTGGAGCCGAGAGGATAAACTCTCCCTCCGGGACCGCAGCCTTGTGACGGTGGTGGCACTGATGGCGCAGGGACTGACGGACTCCTCGTTTCGGTATCACCTGACGGCAACGAAAAACAACGGTATTACCCGGACTGAGATTGCAGAGATCCTGACCCATGCGGCGTTTTATGCAGGTTGGCCCAAGGCGTGGGCGGCTTTCCGCATGGCCAAGGAAGTCTTGGCAGAGGACGCTGCGGAGGATGCCAAGGCAAAGCACCAGAGTGAAATGGTGTTCCCCATCGGCGCGCCCAACGACGGTTTTGCACCATATTTCAGCGGAAAAAGCTATCTGGCACCCTTGTCCACCGCACAGGTTGGCATTTACAATGTCACCTTTGAGCCGGGCTGCCGGAACAACTGGCACATCCACCATGCTGCAAAGGGCGGCGGACAGATCCTTGTCTGCGTGGCAGGCCGGGGCTACTATCAGGAATGGGACAAGGCGCCGCAGGAGCTGCATCCGGGCGATGTGGTAAACATTCCCCCGGAGGTCAAGCACTGGCACGGTGCTGCACCCGATTGCTGGTTCTCTCATCTGGCCGTGGAAGTGCCCGGCGAGGATACCTCCAACGAATGGTGCGAACCGGTGGCGGAGAAAACCTATGGGATACTGCGGTAACCTCTACGATATGTACAACAGGGAGTTCCCCGGCGGGCGGTATTTTCCGCCGCTTTGTGGAGCCGGGGCAGGAGGTGGAGTACGGCCAGAAGCTGGGGGTCATCCTTGACTCCTTCACGGCAGAGGTGGAGGCAGAGATCACCTGCCCGACCAGCGGTGTCATTTTCTTTGCTCTGAAAAAACCGCTGACCACAGAGCATGAGGTCGCCTTCAAGGTGATCCGGCGGCTGCACGGCGGCTGTCTGTAAGCAGACGTAAAAAACAGCAAGGCTCCCGCCCGGAGGATCTGCCCCGGGTGGGAGCCTTTATTTCCCGGGATATTCAGGACAGTGGAAAAATTTTCAAAAAAGTTGCAAATCGTGCAGGAAATCTTCCTTGTAGTCCGTTTTATAAGATGGTATCATGACATTGATTTGCGCAGCTGACCCGGAGCAGGAACTCGCAGGTGGGATGATTTTTGCGGGTGCGGCGGGAAGGGCGCAGAGCGATGAACGCAGGAAGAATGCATTCTTCTTTTTCACAGGTCTACAGGAAAAAACACAGGAGGTCATGCTTTTCATGCTAGGTTTCAACAAAAAGACACAGGACGCCTCTCCGCAGGAGAATACCGGCGGGGAAAATAAGGTGCTCCATTTTATCCGGACCCACAAAAAGCGCTGCATCGCGGCGGTCGTGGCCGTGGCGGTGCTGGCGGTAGTGGTCATCCCCCGCAGGAGCCGCAGTGCATCGGCAGACATGGCGTATGTGCAGGAGGCGCTGGGACGCCGCGACATCGTGAACGTCTACGACGGCAGCGGCACCATCAATGCCGCCGATTCCTACACCGTCAAGTCCCTCGTCACCGGCACGGTGCTCACCGCCGACTTCGAGCTGGGCGACACCATCCAGAAGGGCGATGTCCTCTACGTCATCGACAGCTCGGATGTGGAGGGCGACCTCGAGAGCGCACAGCTTTCGGTGTCTCAGGCCCAGCGCAGCTACGATGACGCTGCCGACGCCCGGAACGTCCGCACGAAGATCAGCGGCGAGGTCAGCTCCTTTGCCGTGGCCGCTGGCGATGCGGTGCAGGCCGGTCAGACCGTCGCCACCGTCCGCGACACCTCTGTGATGCTGCTGGCTGTGGATTTCCCCGCCGCCGAGGCCCAGAGCTTCGCCGTCGGTCAGGCCGCACAGGTCATGCCGGACACCACCTTTGAGGTGCTGAACGGTACCATCCGCTCGGTATCGGGCGCAGACCCCTCCGGTGACGCCAGCCTCATGACCTGCACCGTCACCATCGCGGTGCCCAACACGGGCAGCCTGACCACCGCGCAGGCCGCAGTGGCGCAGGTGAACGGCGTCAGCTCCCTCAACTCGGCCCACTTTGCCTACCAGCGCGAGGAGACTGTCGTGGCCGCTGCCTCCGGCACTGTGTCCGAGCTTTGCGTCAGGGAGGGCAGCACTGTCCGTCAGGACGACGTGCTCCTCCGCATCACCGGCAAGGATCTGGACAAGCAGGCCCAGAACGCCGCCGACAATCTTCGCTCCGCCGAGCTGCGGATGTCTTCGGCCGAGCGGAACATCAGCCACTACACCATCGATGCGCCCATCAGCGGCACCATCGTGGACAAAAAGGTCAAAGCCGGCGATAAGCTCAGCGCCAACGACGCAGCCATGCAGAACCTCTGCACCATCTACGATATGAGCTATCTGGAACTGAAGCTCAACGTGGATGAGCTGAAAATTCGTTCTCTGAAGGTCGGGCAGGAGGTGGAGATCACCGCCGACGCCGTCCCGGGCGAGACCTATAAGGGCACCATCAGCAGCATCCTCGTGGCCGGCACCACTGCCAACGGCTCCACCAGCTACCCCGTCACCGTCCGCATTGACGAGATGGGCGATCTGCTGCCCGGCATGAATGCCTCGGCCAAGATCACCACCGCCAGCGTCAAGAATGTTCTGGCCCTGCCCAACGCCGCCCTCGTCCGGGGCAGCTATGTGCTGGTGACGAAGGATTCGCCCAGCGCTGCCAACGCCGAAGCCTCCATGACCGCCCCCGACGGCTATGTTTACGTCAAAGTGACCACCGGCATCAGCGACGATGATTACATCGAGGTGAAGAGCGGCCTGCAGGAGGGCGACACCATCGCTTACGACACCTCGACGGTCAGCGCGACCGACTTCTATAGCAACATGATGGTGTCTGCCGAAGGAGGCGACGAATGAGCGCCCTGATCGAGTTTGACGAGGTCTGCAAATACTACCAGATGGGTGACACCCTCGTCAAAGCGGCAGACCACATCTCCATGAAAATAGACCGGGGCGAGTTCGTGGCCATCGTGGGCCAGTCCGGCTCCGGCAAATCCACCTGCATGAACATCATCGGCTGTCTGGATGTGCCCACCCACGGCCGGTATCTGCTGGACGGCAGCGATGTCGGCAAGATGAACCGCCGTGAGCTGGCGGCCATCCGGAACGAGAAGCTGGGCTTCATCTTCCAGCAGTACAATCTGCTGCCCAAGCTGACCCTGCTGGAAAACGTGGAAGTCCCCCTCATCTACGCAGGCGTGGGCGGCAGCGAGCGCCGCCGCCGCGCCATCGCAGCGCTGGAACAGGTGGGTCTGGGCAGCAAGCTCCGGAACAAGCCCAACCAGCTCTCCGGCGGCCAGCAGCAGCGTGTGTCCATCGCCCGCGCCCTTGTCCGTAACCCGCCCATCATTCTGGCCGACGAGCCGACGGGCGCGCTGGACTCCCATACCGGCCGGGAGGTGCTGGGGATGCTTCAGGAGCTGCACAAACAGGGCCACACCGTGGTCCTCATCACCCACGACAACTCCATCGCCGTGCAGGCAGAGCGCATCATCCGGTTGGAGGACGGGGTCGTCGTCTACGACGGCGACGCCCACGCCCCCGAGGCGGTCGTGCAGCCGAACCTCATGATGTCGGCCCCGAAAGCCGGAGAGGAGGGAGCGCACGCATGATAAAGGAGACCTTCAAGCAGGCCATCCAGAACGTGTGGAGCAACAAAGTCCGCACCTTCCTCACCATGCTGGGCATCATCATCGGCGTTATGGCCGTCATCGTCATCGTCGGCCTCGGCAACGGCATGACCCACATGATGCAGGACTTCTACTCCGATATGGGCAGCGATATTCTGTCGGTCAACGTCATGACCGCCAGCACCCGCACGGTGGAGGTCAGCGATGTGTATAACATCATCAACCAGAAGCCGGAGTATTACAGGGGCCTTTCACCCATCGCCAGCGCCGGGACGGATCCGCTGCGGGTGGCAGGGGAGAAGTACCGCCGCACCAACATCAGCGGCGTCAATGAGGATTATCTGACCATCAACAACTATAAGGTGGCCAAGGGCCGGGGCATCCAGTACGCCGACCTGATGGACAACAAGAACATCTGCGTCATCGGCGACTATGTGGACCGCAAGATCTTCGGCGGCAACGGCCTCGGCAGCACCCTCAAGGTGGGTGCAAACGAGTTTCGCATCGTGGGCGTGCTGGAAGGCCGCTCCAAGCCCGCCGCCCAGTACGAGGGCGGCAACGACGACGTTGTTCTTGTCCCCTACACCACCCTGCTGAGCCTCAGCAGCGGAAGCAGCGTCAGCCAGTATTACGTCGTGCTGCAGGATGCAGACCACTCGGACGAGGCACAGGAGTTTTTGCAGTCGCGGCTCAAGAAGCTGGTCAGTAAGGATGACTACGTCTTCGTCATGAGCCTGAGTGCGGCAATGTCGCAGATGTCCTCTATGATCAATATTATGGTGGGCGTCCTGACGGCCATCGCAGGCATCTCGCTTCTGGTGGGCGGCATCGGCATTATGAACATCATGCTGGTGTCTGTCACCGAGCGCACCCGCGAGATCGGCATCCGGAAGGCGCTGGGCGCACAGGAGAGCACCATCCTGACCCAGTTTGTCGTGGAGGCCGGCGTCACGTCGGCGCTGGGCGGCTGCTTCGGCATCGTGCTGGGCTACATCGTCTCGGCCATCATCAACCAGATCCTTCCGTTTGTCCTGACGGACATCACCCTGAACGTCACCCCCTCGGCGGACGCAGCGGCCATCGCCGTGGGCATCTCCTGCGGCATCGGCGTCCTGTTCGGCTTCCTGCCTGCCCGCCGTGCCGCCCGCCTGAACCCCATCGAGGCGTTGAGGTATGATTAACCTCTCCGTCAGCGCTGACGCGCTGCCACCTCTCCTATCGAGGAGAGGCCTTGGCATTCCGGAAAGCTTCCTCTCTTCGCCAGAGGCTCCCCTCGGTAGGGGAGCTGTCGAGCGAATGCGAGACTGAGAGGTTTATACTTATAAGGAGTTTACCATGAAAAAAAGATTCCTCGCATTCCTGCTGGCCGTCTGCGTGGCGGTTTCCATGCTGGTGCTGCCCGCCTCGGCGGTCGGCTCCAACGCGGCAGTCCAGACGGCGACGGCGCTGGGCGGTCTGACTGCCGAGCAGTCCGCTTCTCTGGGCGCGCCCCTCACCCGTGGGCAGGCGGCCCGTCTCCTGACGGCTTTCTCGGCCTACCGCGACACCGCCGCAGCACAGGGCCGCACCGGCCGTCTGTACAGCGATGTGGACAGTGATTCGCCCTACGCCGTCTACATCCGCACCGCCGTCCAGAACGGCTGGATGACCGGCTACTCCGATGGCAGCTTCCGCCCGGACAATGCCGTCACGCTGGAGGAGGCCTGCACCATGGCCCTCCGCCTGCTGGGCTACGATGTGGCGAGCCTCGGCGGCACCTTCCCCTCGGCCCAGCTCAATAAGGCGAGCGCACTGGGCCTGCGCAATGACATCAGCGCCCGTCAGGGCGAGGTGCTGACCCTCGAGCAGGGCACCGTGCTCTTCTACAATGCTCTCACGGCCATGAACGGCAGCGGTCAGGTCTACGCCTCCACGCTGGGCTTTGCGGTGAGCAACGGTCAGGTGGACATCTCCTCCGTCCTGCTGGACAACGTCAAAGGCCCCTTCGTGGCCGATGCGGCCACGGCCCTGCCCTTTGCCCCGGCGGCCATCTACCGCAACGACGAAGTCACCACCTCTGCGGCCCTCTCGCCCTATGATGTCTACTATTATAATGAGAGCGCCCGCACCCTGTGGATCTACAATAAGCGTGCCGCAGGCCGTGTGACGGCGGTCGCGCCCTCGGCCAGCGCCCCGACCTCTGTGACTGTGGCCGGGGTCAGCTACACCATCGCCTCGCCCTCCGTGGCCTACCAGCTGTCCTCCCTGTCCGGCGGCGGCGTGGGTCAGGTGGTCACGCTGCTGCTGGGCATGAACGACGCCGCAGTCTCCGTCCTCACCGGAGACGAGGCCGACGCTGTCTTTTACGGCGTGGTGCAGTCCTCATCCCGCACCCTCGTGGAGACCAACAGCGCCGAGGTGCAGCAGGCCGTCTCCATCATGTGCACCGACGGCACGGCCCGCACCGTCAACGTAAACAATAAGCTCAATTTCCCGGCGGGCAAGCTGGTGGAGGTCCGCGTGGACGAGGGCGGCGAGAGCGTTAAGTCCATCTCGCCCCGCCCGGTCAGCGGCACCATCCGCGCCGACGGCACCGCACTGGGCGACACCCCGTTTGCAGACAACGTGCAGATCCTTGATACGACGTCGGAGGGTGTGGCTGGGGCAGTTCGCCCCAGCCGCCTATCGGGGGTAACGCTGAGTGAGAACGACGTCCGCTACTACACCACCAACGCCGCCGGTGAGATCGACCGGGTCATCCTCAACGATGTGACCGGCGACCTGTGGGAGTATGCCGCGCTGGATTCCGTCCGCCGCCTGACGGACGAAGCCGCCAAGAAGATCGACAAGAAGATCAGCGAGAAGGCGCAGGACGCCGCAAAGGAGGCCGCAGGCCTCCCCACGACGACAACGACCACCACCACGGTGAAGAAGACCGACGAGGAGACCTTTCAGGACGTGAAGAACATTCTGGTGCCCAGCACCAGCGATGTGCTCTACGGCCTCATCGACGGCAGCATCGTCAGCTCTACCTGGAACACCCTCACCGGCAAGACGGACCAGCTCTTCAGCTATGTGCTCCGCCGCACCGGCGACAGTGTGGGCGGCACGCTGGGCGATTTCCTCAACTATCTGGGTGAGGGAGCCACCTACGTCTGCTACACCGGCGGCAAGCAGGTTGCCTACAGCACCGCCACCAAGTATCCCATCGTGGCGGGCGGCATCGCCATCGGCCGCTCTGCCGACGGCAAGGCCATCAACCGGATGCTCCAGCTCTCGCCGGTGGTCATCGACAGGCTGGGCGCGGCTTCGGTCATGAGCGGGGACAAGCGGTATGAGACCGCCGACGATATGCAGGTCTATCTGTGGTCGAACGGCCAGTATTTCGCTACCTCGCTGCCCAAGGTCAACACCGAGGACTACAAGCTCATCGGCTGGTACGACAACTTTGGCTGCGCAGGCGGAAAGAAGATCCGCATCCTCGTGGCCGTCAAGACGAACTGAGATCTTCCCTGAAAGAACAAAGCAGCAGCCTCACCGAACGCAGAGCGAGGCTGCTGCTTTTTTCGTTTAGCTGTCAGACCGGGGGACGCGGCAGAAAAAGGGCCTTCCCATTTGCCACCGGCCCAGTTTCGTGTTACAATAAAAACCAGAGAAATTGCGGAAAAAGGAGGTGCGGCAATGATACGCATCGCTCTGGTGGAGGACGAGGCAGAGGTGCGGGCGCAGCTGCAAGGCTATGTGCAGCGGCACACCCGGCAGTATGGCACCGAGTTTGCTGTGACGGAGTTCGCCGACGGGATGGAGCTGCTGGATGATTACCGCCCGGTGTACGATGTCCTGTTTCTGGACGTGGAGATGAAGCATCTGGACGGGATGGAGACGGCCCGGCGGGTGCGGGAGCTGGACAAGGATGTCATCATCGTCTTCATCACGAATATGGCCCAGTATGCCATCGGCGGGTACGCGGTGGGTGCGCTGGACTATGTGCTCAAACCGGTGCCCTACTTTGCCTTTTCGCAGCAGCTCCGGAAGGTGGAGGAGCAGCTGCGCCGCCGGGTGCGGCACTATCTGGCCCTGCCGGTGGAGGGCGGGCTTCGGCGGCTGGACTCCTCCCTCATCTATTATCTGGAAAGCGAGGGCCACCGCGTCCACTTCTACACCGAGGAGGGGGACTTCGCGGCGGCGGGCACCCTGAAAGCCTTTGAGGAGAAGCTGGCTGAGCGGCCCTTTGCCCGCTGCAACAGCGGCTACCTCGTCAATCTGGCGCAGGTGAAGGGGGTGCAGCAGGGGATGGTGCAGGTAGGACCTTATGAATTGCAGCTGAGCCGGCCCCGGCGGAAAGCTTTCCTCGCGGCGCTGGCCGACCACATCGGAGGTGGAGGCGCATGACGGCGCTGCCCAATATCCCGCGCCTCTACACGGCGCTGGCCGAGTGTCTGGCCGTGGGCATCTACGCCCTGCCGCTGGGCCTCCGCTTCGGCCCGAAAGCCACCCTCGCCGTCAGCGCGGCGTGGGCGCTGGTCCTCTGCGCTTTTTTGCAGGCCACGGGCAGCGTCCCGCTGGCGTGGTGGATCCCCTGCATGGCGGCGGCGGTGGCGATGCAGTACCTTTACCTCTGGCTCACCCGCACCATCTCGCTGCTGGAGGCCGGGTATGTCTGCGCCCGGGCCTTTGTTCTGGCCGAGCTGGCCGCCAGCGCCGAGTGGCAGCTGCACTGTTTCCTCTGGCCCCAGCGCAGCGGGGCCGATGGCCTGTCGCTGTCGCTGCTGGCGGTGGTCTACAGCGGGGTCTTCGGCTGCATCTGGCTGCTGGAGCACAAGCACGCCAGCCCCAAGGGCCGCATCGTCATCAGCGGAAAAGCGGCTCTCGTGGCCGTCGTCATGGCGGCGATGGTCTTCGCGGTGAGCAACCTGCTCTTCTTGGGCGACCGCGAGGTGGACATGAGCGTCTACTACATCCGCACGCTGGTGGACATCTGCGGCGTCCTCATCCTGACCGTCCAGCACGAGCAGCTGCGGGAAGCGGCCCTCCACAGCGAGCTTGCGGCGATGGACGAGGTGCTCCACCGCCAGTATGAGCAGTACAAGCGGAGCAAAGAGGGCATCCGGCTCATCAACAGCCGCTACCATGAGTTGAAAATTCAGATCGCAGACATCCGTGCCGAGCGCGACCGGGCCAAGCAGGACGCCGCGCTGGCCCGGATGGAAAGCGGCATCCGCCGGTATGAGGCCGAGAACAAGACCGGCAATCCGGTGCTGGACACCCTGCTTACCGCAAAGAGCATGGACTGCCAGCAGCGGGGCATCAACATGACCAGCGTAGCCGATGGCAGCAAGCTGGGGTTCCTGACGACCCGTGAGCTGTGCACCCTCGTGGGCGCGCCGCTGGACAACGCCATCGAGTGTGCCACGCACAGTGCCTGGGGATCTGCGTTTCCAATGTCCTCTGACCAGAGCGGCTGTGTGATGCTCCGCTTCGAGAATTACTGCGCCCAGCCCGTGGAACTGGGCGCAGACGGCCTGCCCCGCCACAACACCCACGGCGGCTACGACCTGCGGGGCGTGCAGGCGGCAGCGCAGGACCACGACGGCACCATGACCCTCCATTGGGCCGACGGCTGGTTCACCCTGCGGATCCTGCTGCCGATCCCGGAATAAAGAAAAACCTCTCCTTATAAGCCACAAGATTATGACGATACTCACTAAGTAATGCCGGAGAGGTTTTTTCTGTTTTGCACAATAAAGCCGGGTCTGTATTTGTGGATAAGCACAATAAAATTTGAAACCAAAATGAAACTTCTGCAAAATATGCCTCGGAAATGACAGGTTGTGAAAATCTTTGTAAATTTTCATTGAATTCCTTTATAATGGATGCCGACAGTCCGGGAGCTGTGCCCGGGAAATATGAATTCAGAATAAGGAGGAAGAATTATGTTGTCCGTCAATATGGATGATGTAATGCAGGTAGTTTCCAACATCCAGAACTACCTGATCGCCTTCGGCGTCGTGGTCGTGGTCGCACTCGTTGCGATGTTTGCGGCCAAGAAGCTGCCGAAAGCCAAGAAGAAGATGGTCCGTGCGCAGTCTGGTGTCGCCATTCTGCTGGCACTGGTCATCGTTGTCAACCTCATCTGCACCGGCCCCATGTCCACCATGCTGGATCTGGTCTCCGGTGAAGGCTCCATCAGCGAAGAGACCTCCGCAGAGGCGACCGAGCTGGTGAACGAGATCACGCAGGAGGGCATCGTTCTGGCACAGAACGATGACAACATCCTGCCCGTGGCCTCCGGCTCCAAGCTGAACGTCTTTGGCTGGGCCTCCACCAGCCCCTGCTACGGCGGCACCGGCTCCGGCGCACTGAACGACGCCTATCCCGTCACCGACCTGCTCACCGGCCTGCACGATGCAGGCATCGAGACCAACGACGAGCTGAGCAAGTTCTACACCGACTACTGCGCTACCCGTCCCAGCGTCGGCATGGCACAGCAGGACTGGACCCTGCCCGAGCCGAACGTCAGCCTGTACACCGACGAGATGATGGCAAACGCCAAGGAATACTCTGACACCGCCATGGTGGTCATCACCCGCGTCGGCGGCGAGGGCGCAGACCTTCCCACCGATATGGCTGCTGTCGTGGACGGCAGCTGGGTCCGCCGTGTGGCAGACTACCGCGGCTCTCAGCGCGGCGCTGGCTATTACAACGGCTCTTATGACGACAGCCTGAACGAGGGCAACGACTGGGATGCAGGCGACCACTTCCTGCAGCTGTCCAACCGCGAGGAAGAGCTGATCGATCTGGTCACTTCCAACTTCGACAACGTCATCGTCGTCTACAACGGCGCAAACGCATTCGAGATGGGCTGGGTCAAGGATTACCCCCAGATCAAGGGCGTTCTGCTCTGCCCCGGCACCGGCCAGTCCGGCTTTGAGGGCTTTGGCCGCGTGGTCGCCGGTGAGGTCAACCCCTCCGGCCGCACCGCAGACACCTATGTCACCGACCTGACCGCCTCTCCGTGGTGGAACAACTTCGGCGACTTCAAGTACACCAACGCTTCCGAGTTCAACTCCAATGCAAGTATGTTCGACCCCGAGGGCACCACTCCCTCCTTCGTCAACTACGTCGAGGGCATCTACGTCGGCTACAAGTTCTATGAGACGGCTGCTGATGAGGGCCTCATCGACTACGACAAGGAAGTGGTCTATCCCTTCGGCTACGGCCTGAGCTACACCACCTTCACCCAGAAGATGAGCGACATCACCAACGATGGCGCAGACCTGAAGTTCTCCGTCACTGTCACCAACACCGGCTCTGTTGCCGGCAAGGATGTTGTCGAGATTTACAGCGATCCTCCGTATACCAACGGCGGCATCGAGAAGGCCTCCGCAAACCTGCTGGACTTCGCCAAGACCGGCGAGCTGGCCCCCGGCGAGAGCGAGACCATCGACTTCACCATCCCGGTGGAGGAGCTGGCTTCCTACGATTACCAGAACAACGGCTGCTATGTGCTGGAGGCTGGCGACTACGTCATCAGCACCAACGCAGACTCCCACACCGCTCTGGATTCCAAGACCTGCACTGTCGCTTCGGACATCGTCTACAACGAGTCCAACAAGCGCGGGAGCGATGAGGTCGTGGCCACCAACCAGTTCGATTTCGCTGAGGGCGAGATCACCTATCTGTCCCGTGCAGACGGCTTCGCAAACTACGATGAAGCCACTGCCGCTCCTGCCACCTACGAGATGAGCGACGAGGTCAAGGCTGGCTTCGAGAACTGCTTCACCTACACCGAGTCCGGCTACGAGAAGGACGAGGACCCCAACGCAGAGGACATTACCACCGGCGCAAAGAACGGCCTCAAGCTGGCTGACCTGCGCGGCGTGGATTACAACGACTCCAAGTGGGATGACCTGCTGGACGAGATGAGCATCGACGACCTGCAGCAGACCATCGGCTTCGGCGGCTATCAGACCGCAGCGGTGGACAGCGTCGGCAAGGTGCGCACCAACGACTGCGATGGCCCCGCCTCCATCAACAACAACTTCACCGGCGTCGGCTCGGTCGGCTTCCCGGCTGCTACCCTCATCGGCATGACCTGGAGCAAGGATCTGGCCCATGACTTCGGCGACAGCATCGGCAAGATGGCCAACGAGATGAACACCTCCGGCTGGTACGGCCCGGCCATGAACATCCACCGCACCGCATTCTCCGGCCGCAACTTCGAGTATTACTCGGAGGACGGCGTTCTGTCCGGCGAAATGGCCGCGAGTGCCATCGCAGGCGCACAGGAGCACGGCGTCTACGCTTACATGAAGCACTTTGCCCTGAACGATCAGGAGGGCAACCGCAACTGCATGGCGGCCACCTGGTCCAACGAGCAGGCCATCCGTGAGATCTACCTCAAGCCCTTCGAAATGTCGGTCAAGGATGCAGACTGCCACGCAGTCATGTCCTCTTTCAACTACATCGGCAATCGCTGGGCCGGCGGCTGCTCTGAGCTGCTGCAGAACGTCCTGCGCGGCGAGTGGGGCTTCCTCGGCTTCGTCGAGACCGACTACTTCGGCGTCTACGGCTACATGACCGCCGATCAGGCTGTCCGCAACGGCGGCGACCTGATGCTCTGCACCACGGGCAACGATTACAACAACGTGACCGTCCTGACCAACAGCAGCAAGCAGGCCATGCGCACCGCTGCCAAGAACATCCTCTACACCGTGGTCAACAGCCGCGCTTACGATGAGGAGAACCTGAACCCCGGTATGGCAAAGTGGAAGATCGTCCTGATCGGTGCAGACGTCGTCGCCGCACTGCTCATCGTCGGTCTGGAGTACACCGCCATCAAGAACTACAAAAAGCGCAAGGAAGAGGAAGAAGTCTAAGACGTAAGCACTCTCCGTGCAGCACCTGAACAAAACCGATGGCAAAGGCCCGCTGCAGCGGGCCTTTGCCCCGCTCAGGGATAAATGAGGAAAATGCGATGAAGCACACTGACATCATCCGGAAACTGAACCTAGAACAGAAATGTGCCCTGCTCTCGGGCGAGACGGTCTTCACCACCCGTGCCCTGCCCGGCAAGGGCATCCCGTCCATTACCCTGTCGGACGGCCCCAACGGCGTCCGCAAGCAGGCGGGAGCGACCGACCATCTGGGCCTGAACCCCAGCGTCCCGGCCACCTGCTTCCCGACCTCCTCCGCCACGGCGTGCAGCTGGGACGAGGCCCTCGGCGAGGCCGTGGGCGAGGCGATGGGCGAGGAAGCCGCCGCACAGGAGGTGGCTGTCCTCCTCGGCCCCGGCCTGAACATCCAGCGCAGCCCCCTCTGCGGCCGTGACTTCGAGTATTTTTCGGAGGACCCCATCCTTGCGGGCAAAATGGCTGCGGCCTATGTGCGGGGCATCCAGAAAAAAGGCATCGCGGCCTGTCCCAAGCACTTCGCGGTCAACAGTCAGGAGCTGCGCCGGATGGCCTCCGACTCGGTGGTGGACGAGCGCACCCTGCGGGAGCTGTACCTGACCGGCTTCGAGATCGTGGTCAAGGAGGCCCGGCCCAAGACCATCATGACCTCCTACAACCTCATCAACGGCACCTACGCCAACGAGAACGCCCATCTTTTGCAGGACATCCTGCGGAAGGATTGGGGCTTCGACGGGGCGGTCGTCACCGACTGGGGCGGCTCCAACGACCACGCCCTCGGCGTGAAGAACGGCTCCACCCTCGAGATGCCCTGCCCCGGCGGCGACTCCATCCGGGAGCTGATGAAGGCCGTGAAGGACGGCAAAGTCGCCGAGGCCGACCTCGACGCCCGCCTCGACGAGCTGCTGGAGCTGGTGCTCTCCACCCACGCGGCAGTGGAGAAAGCCCCCCGCACCTTTGACGCGGCTGCCCACCACGCACTGGCCCGCCGCGCCGCCGCCGAGAGCATCGTCCTGCTCAAGAACGAGGACGGCATCCTGCCCCTGAAGGCGGGCGAAAAGCTGGCCGTCATCGGCGACTTTGCCCAGACGCCCCGCTATCAGGGCGCAGGCTCCAGCGCCGTCAATGCGCTCCAAGTAGATGCTCTGCTGGACTGCATCAAAGCCGACGACAGCGGCATCGCCTTTGTGGGTTACGCCTCCGGCTTCGACCGTCAGGGAGGCGCAGACCCCAAAAAGCAGGAGGAGGCCGTCTCCCTCGCAAAGCAGGCCGACACCGTCCTGCTCTGCCTCGGCCTCGATGAGCTGCGGGAGAGCGAGGGTCTTGACCGCGCCGATATGGCGCTGGCCGAGAACCAGCAGCAGCTTCTGGACGCAGTGGCCGCCGTCAACCCGAATGTCGTCGTCCTGCTGAGCGCCGGTGCGCCGGTGGAGACCCCGTGGGTGGGCCGGTGCAAGGCACTGGTCTACGGCGCACTGGGCGGACAGGCGGGTGCCGGTGCGGCAGCGGACATCCTCACCGGGAAGCTCTGCCCCTGCGGCAAGCTGTCCCAGACGTGGGCAAAGGCCTACGACGACACCCCCGCCAAGGCAAACTTCGGCGGCGAGGGCCGGAACGTGGAGTACCGCGAGGGCCTGTATGTGGGCTACCGCTACTATCAGACCGCCGGTGTGAAGCCTGCCTTCCCCTTCGGCTACGGCCTGAGCTACACCACCTTTGAATACAGCGGCCTCAAGGCCGACGAAACAGGCGTGGCCCTCACCGTCACCAACACCGGCAGCGCCGCCGGTGCCGAGATCGTCCAGCTCTACGTCGCAAAGCCGGATGCGAAGGTCTTCCGCCCCGAGCAGGAGCTGAAGGGCTTTGCAAAGGTCTCTCTCGCCCCCGGCGAGAGCAAGACCGTGACCATCGCGCTGGACGATAAGGCGTTCCGCTACTGGAACGTCAAGACCAACGCATGGGAGGTCGAGGGCGGCAGCTACCAGCTCCGGGTGGGCGCGTCCAGCGTGGACATCCGCCTGACGGCAGACATCACCGTCAAGGGCACCAATGCCCCCGACCCCTACGCGGGCCTGAGCCTGACCCACTACGTCTCCGGTCAGATCACCTATGTGACCGACGCCGAGTTCGAGGCCCTGCTGGGCCATCCCATCCCGGAGGACATCGTCCGCATCGACCGGAACATGACGCTGGGCGAGATGAATCATGGCCGCAGCCCGCTGGGCTGGCTGGCCCAGAAGGTGCTGCGCAGCCGTCTCGACGCCAGCTTTGCAAAGGGCAAGCCCGACCTGAACACCGTCTTCCAGTACAATATGCCCCTCCGTGCGCTGGCAAAGATGACCAACGGCATGGTCAGCATGGGGATGGTGGACGGCCTCGTCTGGGAGCTGAAGGGCTTCTGGCTGGTGGGCATCGTCCGGGTCATCTACGAATTTATCAAGAACGCCATCCTGAACGCCCAGCTGAAAAAGCGGCTGCGTCAGGGCTGAGAAGGAGGAACGACCGTGAATTTCTGGAATACTTTTGCCCAAAAGCATCCGGCTGCGGCCAAATGGGTGCGGGAGGGCGGACTGTTCGTTATCGTGTCTAACCTCATCACCGTGTTCAAGTACCTGCTGCTACAATTTCTGCCCAAAGCTTTTGTCGGTCTGCCGGTGGTGGACTTTGGCTGGCCGGGCATCGACATCACCCTCTTCGGGGAGACCTTCAAGTGGAACATCCTCGGCTACGATGCGGCCCACGGCGGCCTGCCCTACTTCTGCGCCTACATGGTGGCCATGATCATCGGCGAGTGCATCAATTTCCCCATCCAGCGCAGCCTCGTCTTCCGCAGCAAGGGCAATCTGGCAAAACAGATCGGCTGGTACCTGCTGGCCTTCTGTCTCATCACCTGCATCGTCAACTCCATCAACTGCATCTGGGTGGCGGTGGCCGGTCTGCTGGTGCCCGACTTCATCTACAACATCGGCACCACCGTGCTCAACGGCGGCATCTCGATGGTGATCTTCTTCTTCGTGAACAAGATCATCTTCCCCGAGGGCGAGGCCGCAAAATAAACTGACATCCTCTCTATTTTCATCATTTTCTTCATCCAAACCGGCGGGCCGTCCCCTGAAAAGGGGGCGGCCTGTTGGCATATTGAGCGATTTTGGACGCTGGAAAGGACGAATTTTCGGTCATAGGGGAAGAATCTGTCGGAGAGGGTTGCACTTTGCTGCTTTAGTGTGGTAAAATCGTGCCATGCTTTTATAGAGAAAGCAGCAAAGGGGGAAATGTATATGAGTGAGATCTGTATCATCGTCACCATCATCGTCTATCTTGCGGCCATGCTGCTGGTGGGCTTCGCCTACAGCAAGACCAACAACGACAGCGCCGACTTCTACCTCGGCGGGCGGAAGATGGGCCCGCTGGTCACGGCTATGAGCGTCGAGGCCAGCGATATGTCCAGCTGGCTTCTGATGGGTATGCCGGGTCTGGCCTACCTGAGCGGCATCGCCTCGCCGGGCTGGACGGCCATCGGCCTTGCGCTGGGCACATGGCTCAACTGGCTCATCGTGGCCCGGCGTCTGCGCCGCTACTCGGCCAACCTCGACGCCATCACTGTGCCGCAGTTCTTGTCGCTCCGCTTCCATGACCAGCGCAACCTGCTGAACGCTCTGGGCGCGGTCATCATCATCGTCTTTTTCGTGCCCTACACAGCTTCGGGCTTTGCGGCCTGCGGCAAGCTGTTCCACAGCCTTTTCGGGGTGGACTACATGGCCGCCATGCTGGTGTCGGCCCTCGTCATCGTGGGCTATACCATTCTGGGCGGCTTCCGGGCCGTCACCACCACCGACCTCATCCAGTCGGTGGTCATGTCGCTGGCCCTCGTGGCGGTTCTGGGCTATGGCATCGTCGTGGCCGGAGGCTGGGGCGCTGTGGTGGAGAACGCCCAGAGCCTTTCCGGCTACCTGACCATGACCGCCAGCCACGACGCCGTGACCGGCGGGGCGACGTCCTACAGCCTGCTGGACATCGTCTCCACGATGGCGTGGGGCCTCGGCTACTTTGGAATGCCCCATATCCTGCTCCGCTTCATGGCCATCGAGGACGAGAAGAAGCTGGTGCTCAGCCGCCGCATTGCGACCGTCTGGGTGGTCATCGCCATGGCAGCATCCATCCTCATCGGCATGGTGGGCCTCGGCATGACCAAGGCCGGTGCGCTGGAATTCCTCAGCGGCTCCACCAGTGAGACCCTCATCGTCCGCGTCGCCAGCCTCATCAGCCAGCACGGCGTACTGGCGGCCATTCTGGCCGGACTCATCCTTGCAGGCATCCTCGCGGCCACCATGTCCACGGCGGACAGCCAGATGCTGGCCGCTGCGTCCAGCGTGTCCCAGAACATCCTGCAGGAGTTCGCCCACCTCAAGCTGAGCGAGAAGCAGAGCCTCTTCGCCGCCCGCCTGACCATCGTCTGCGTCAGCGTGGTAGGTGTGGTGCTGGCCCGCGACCCCAACTCCAGCGTCTTCGGCATCGTCAGCTTCGCGTGGGCCGGCTTCGGCGGCTCCTTCGGTGCTGTCGTCCTCTGCGCTCTGTTCTGGAAGCGCTGCAACTGGCAGGGCGCGCTGGCCGGTATGCTCTCCGGCGGCCTGATGGTCTTCGTCTGGAAGTACCTCGTCAGCCCGCTGGGCGGCGTCTTCGGCATCTATGAGCTGCTGCCCGCCTTCCTCGTCTCGCTGGCTGTCTGCGTGGTGGTCAGCCTTGTGACCACGGCCCCGGAGGCCGACATCCTCGCCGAGTTCGACGCGGCAAAATAACCGGTAAAAACAAGAGGAGGGCCTGTGCTGAAACCCGGCACAGGCCCTCCTTTTATGCTCGTGTGACGCTTCCGTGCTCCACCCGGTATACCTTGTCAAACTGATTCATGAACGCTCCCGAGACGTCGTGGGTGATGGCCACCACCATGCAGGGGAGGGCGAGCAGATTTTCCATGACCTGTCCGCTGGTGTCGGGGTCGAGGCTGGCGGTGATCTCGTCGGCGATGATGAGGTCGTACCGGCGAAGCGCCAGCCGTGCAATGCCGATGCGCTGGCGCTGCCCGCCCGAGAGATTCTTGCCGTTCTCGCTGATGAGGGTGTCGAGGCCGTCGGGCAGGGTGCTCACCCAGTCGGTGAGGCCCGCCGTCCCGATGGCGTGGGAAAGCTGAGCCTCGGGGAAGTCCGCGCCGAGGCAGATGTTGCTGCGGAGGGTGTCATTGAAGAGATAGGTTGTCTGGGCAATGTAGCCTACCCGCTGGTAGAGGCTCTGACGGTCGATGTCCCGCAGCTGCTGGCCGTTGAAGAGGATGCTGCCGGTATAGTCTGGGTAGTACTGGAACAGCAGCTTTGCCAGTGTAGACTTGCCGCAGCCGCTTTCGCCTACGAGGACGGCTTTTTCCTGCCCGGAGACCGTCAGCCGGACGCCGCGCAGCACCGGTGCAGCGGCTCCGGGGTAGGCAAAGCCGGTGTCCTTGCACTCGATGTGCTCGAGTTTACCGATGGCCCGGCCCGCAGAGACTTTTTCCGGGCCGGACATGGCTGCTTCCAGCCGCTGACGAATGCCCTTTGAGGATCTGACCTTGGCCCAGCACTGGGCGATTTGATTACAGGGCGTGATGACGAAGTTCGCCATGCTGGCGGCGGTGGAGACGGTGCTCATCGTCAGCCTCCCGTCGAAAGCGAGAAAAAGGCCCACCAGCATGACGATGGGGAAGATGAGGTTGCTGATGAGAGAGGTGTTGACAACCATGGCGTTGAGGCTCTGCTGGTAGGCCTGCTCGCTGTCGCGGGCCTGCCGGGCAGCATCCCGGTGGCGGGCGGCATAGGCGTCCTCCCGCAGAAAGCCCCGGATGACCTCGAACCCGCCCAGAAGCTCCTTGAGCTGCTGGGTGTAGCCCGCCATCTGGAGCGAAAAAGCGTCTCGGGAGGCTTTGAGCTGCTCATTCATCTTCCGGGGCAGGACCAGCGGCGGCACGGTCACAAGCAGGATGGCCGCCAGCATCACCGGGCTGATGTAAAGGTACATCCCCAGCGCACAGAGCATGATGCCGCCCCAGAACGCGATGTTGAAGAGGGACATATAATAGTCGTCGTAGAGAGTGCGCAGGTCGGTGGTCAGCAGGGAGAGATAGGCTGCATCGCCCTCCCGCTGATATTGGGACACCGGGCGGCGCAGCGCCCGCTCCATGACCTGCCCCCGTACCTGCTCCACTGCGCCGCAGGCGAGTTTTGTAAAGGAGCGGCGGCTCAGCCGTTCGAAAAACCAGCTGGTGAAGGTGATGAGGAACACCAGCCCCATATAGCCCAGCGCCTCCTGCTTGCTCTTGGAGTCGATGAGCCACTTGAGCTGGAAGTTTTTCAGCGGCGCGAAAAAGGATACCGCCGCCGTAAAGAGCGCGAAGACCATGAGCTTCATCCAGTGATGTCGGAAGTAGTCGTTGACCGTTGCCTTTTTCATATGCAATATCCCCCTCTATGCTTCCTGCCGCAGGGCAGAAGCTGGGTTCAGTATAACAGATTTCCGAAAAAAAAAAATAGGATCGGTCATTTTTTGGAGAAGAGAGATGCTTGACAAAAAGGGGAGATGCCACTATACTAAAAATAAGGAAAAGGCACTGCCTGCGAAATGGTCAGCTCCTTACCGGCATCTAGTTAAAAAAGATTGACCGATCCGTTGGGGAACAGAGGCGGTCAATCTTTTTTGTTGCTGGAATAATGTTTTGCTCGAGGTCTGTCCCGAAAGACATCCCGTGAAATCATCCACGTCACATTGATGACGCCGATGATGACTGTAGCCAGAAGGTTCAGTGCGCTAAAAACAATATTCAAAACTTCCATAATGGAATCCTCCTTTGGGTGATCCTGTGTAAACATTCAAACCGTCCGGAGGAAGACAAAAAATTGAACACCTCCGGACATTGGATGCCGGGAGGAGTTTGACCACCTGTATTTGCAATACAGCGCCTTTTCATCTATTAGAGTACCATAAAACGAGATGAATGACAAGAAAACCCATCCGACTTCCTTTTTGCGGGAAATCGGATGGGTTTTGATTTTATGGCCTTATGTAAGAGGCGCTGTCAGCTTACAGCTGGGGGCCGGCAGAGACCAGAGCCTTGCCGTGCTCGTTGCCCTCGTACTTTGCGAAGTTCTTGATGAAGCGGCCAGCCAGATCCTTGGCCTTCTCTTCCCACTGAGCGGCATCTGCGTAGGTGTCGCGGGGGTCGAGGATGGCGGGGTCAACACCGGGCAGAGCGGTGGGGACCTCAAAGTCGAAGTAGGGGATCTTCTTGGTGGGAGCCTCGTTGATGGCACCGCTCAGGATGGCGTCGATGATGCCGCGGGTATCCTTGATGGAGATGCGCTTGCCAGTGCCGTTCCAGCCGGTGTTGACCAGATAAGCCTTGGCGCCGCTCTTCTGCATCTTCTTGACCAGCTCCTCAGCGTACTTGGTGGGGTGCAGCTCGAGGAAGGCCTGACCGAAGCAGGCAGAGAAGGTGGGGGTAGGCTCGGTGATGCCGCGCTCGGTGCCGGCCAGCTTTGCGGTAAAGCCGGACAGGAAGTAGTACTGGGTCTGCTCCGGGGTCAGGATGGAGACCGGGGGCAGGACGCCGAATGCATCCGCAGACAGGAAGATGACGTTCTTGGCAGCGGGAGCAGAAGAGATGGGGCGCACGATGTTCTGGATGTGGTCGATGGGGTAGGAGACGCGGGTGTTCTCGGTCACGCTCTTGTCGGCGAAATCGATGTGGCCCTCGGCGTCCAGAGTGACGTTCTCCAGCAGAGCGTTGCGCTTGATGGCGTTGTAGATGTCAGGCTCGGAGTCCTTGTCCAGATTGATGACCTTTGCGTAGCAGCCGCCCTCGAAGTTGAAGACGCCGTTGTCGTCCCAGCCGTGCTCGTCATCGCCGATGAGCAGGCGCTTGGGGTCGGTGGACAGGGTGGTCTTGCCGGTGCCGGACAGACCGAAGAAGATGGCAGTGTTCTTGCCCTCCATATCGGTGTTGGCAGAGCAGTGCATGGAAGCAATGCCCTTCAGCGGCAGGAAGTAGTTCATCATGGAGAACATGCCCTTCTTCATCTCGCCGCCGTACCAGGTGTTGACGATGACCTGCTCCTTGCTGGTGATGTTGAACAGGACAGCAGTCTCGGAGTTCAGGCCCAGCTCCTTGTAGTTCTCGACCTTGGCCTTGGAAGCGTTGTAGACCACGAAATCAGGCTCGAAGTTTGCCAGCTCCTCAGCGGTGGGCTTGATGAACATATTGGTGACGAAATGTGCCTGCCAGGCCACTTCCATGATGAAGCGGACGGCCATGCGGGTGTCCTTGTTGGCGCCGCAGAAGGCATCGACGACGTACAGGCGCTTGTTGGAAAGCTCCTTCTTGGCGATCTCCTTCACGGCCTTCCATGCTTCCTGAGAAGCGGGGTGGTTGTCGTTCTTGTACTCGTCGGAAGTCCACCACACGGTGTCCTTGGAGTTCTCGTCCATGACGATGAACTTATCCTTGGGAGAGCGGCCGGTGTAGATGCCGGTCATGACGTTGACAGCGCCCAGCTCGCTGACCTGACCCTTCTCATAGCCTTCCAGCTCGGGCTTGGTCTCCTCGTTGAACAGCTGCTCATAAGAGGGGTTGTACACGATCTCGGTCGTGCCGGTGATACCATACTTGCTCAGATCCAACTTTGCCATGATACTTATACCTCTTCTTTCGTTCAGGTCATTGCCCCGCGCGCCTGCGGCAAGCCGCCCTCAGCCAAAAGAGCACCGCAGCGGGACGATGAAAGAAATACAGATGCGTATTCTCCTGTATACCATTATACATAAATCGGGTCTAAAATCAACCGGCAGAATGATTTCCTTCGGGTAAAAGCAACAAATCTTATTAAGAATCTTTTTCATTTGAGGCGGTTTCGTAAAAAATCCGGCCCCGTTTGGCCGCACAAATTAAAGAAAACCGGCCAAAAACAAATCTTTGATAAAATTTTATCGATTTGGGATACAAGGGCGGGAAACGAGAGGGCAGCGCGGTGCAATTTTTGGCGGCGGAAGGCCGTATTATAAACAGAGACACAAATATTGTGTATATTCTGCGATGCATCTGGAAAAAAGACGCGGCCTATGGTATACTGAGCAGACTTGACTCACGGCCATGAGCCGCCAGCATGGAGAAACAACAACGATGAAGATGCTTTACATATTCCTCACCCGCTCCGGGACCCTGCTCTCGAACCTCGTGTACCGCCTTACCGGGGCGCAGTACACCCACATCTCTCTCGCCTTCGACGAGGATCTGAGCACCCTCTACAGCTCTACCCGGAAGAACGGCTACACCATGTTCCCCGCAGGCCCCAGCCGGGAGTACCTGAACCGGGGCGTGTTCCTCATGCGGGAGAACATCCCCTGCGCCCTCTATGCGCTGGAAGTGACCGACGAGGCCTACATCCGGGCCAAGCGCCGCACCCAGCACATGATGCACCACGGCGAGCTGTACCGCTTCAATTCGCTGGGCCTGCTGCTCTGCTGGATGCATATCCGCTGGCAGCGCCGCCGGCATTATTTCTGCTCCCAGTTCGTCAGCGAGGTGCTCCAGAAGAGCGGCGCACTGGACCTGCCCAAGCCCAGCACCCTTATGCACCCCAGCGATTACGCCGAGCTGCCTCAGCTGCGCTGCCTCTACCGGGGCACGCTGGCCGACCTGCCCCAGCGCCAGAGCATGGAGATGGGCGAGGTGGAGAGCGTCATGGGCCTCTACCTGAGCGTCCTTCTGGGGGCTGTCAGGGGCGGCGTGCGGCATCTGTTCTGATTTTTGAAGAAATTGCCGAAAAATTGAAAATACCTGTTGACAAAGCGGGGAGGCTGTGCTAAAATAATCGAGTCGGGAACAACACCCGATGCAAATGGTAGTATGGCCCGTTGGTCAAGCGGTTAAGACAGAGGCCTCTCACGCCTTTAACATCGGTTCGATTCCGGTACGGGTCACCATTTTTAGTAATAAAACGGCTGTATGCCGTTTTATATAGATGCCTCTTTAGCTCAGTCGGTTAGAGCACCTGACTGTTAATCAGGGTGTCGCCTGTTCGAGTCAGGCAAGAGGCGCCAGCAAAGCGATGGAAATTTTCCATCGCTTTTTTCTTTTTCCTGTTCCGGCGCGGCTTTTGTTGACAGAAAATGCGGCGGGGGATATACTTATAAAAAACGAACTGCTCAGGCCGCCTGCGGCGTCCAGCTCTCCGGATGGGAGAGCCTTTGGAAAACCGAGAAAAGATAAGCCTGATGAAAAAGGAGAAACGTATGAAACAGATCATTCTGACGGGCGACCGCCCAACGGGCCGTCTCCATGTCGGCCACTATGTCGGCTCTCTGAAGGAGCGTGTCCGGCTGCAGAACTCCGGCAAGTTCGACGAGATCTTTATCATGATCGCCGACGCGCAGGCTCTGACGGACAACGCCGATAACCCGGAGAAGGTGCGCCAGAACGTGCTGCAGGTGGCGCTGGACTATCTGGCTGTGGGCATCGACCCGGCCAAGGCACACATCTTCATCCAGTCGATGGTGCCCCAGCTGACTGAGCTGAGCTTCTATTATATGAACCTCGTCACCGTCTCCCGCCTGCAGCGCAACCCGACCGTCAAGGCCGAGATCCAGCAGAAGAATTTTGAGTCCAGCATCCCGGTGGGCTTCTTCACCTACCCCATCAGTCAGGCCGCCGACATCACCGCTTTCAAGGCGACCACCGTCCCCGCAGGCGAGGATCAGCGCCCCATGATCGAACAGTGCTGCGAGATCGTCCGCAAGTTCAACTCGGTCTACGGTGAGACACTGGTGGAGCCGGAGATCGTCCTGCCCCAGAACGCCGCCTGCCTGCGTCTGCCCGGCACCGACGGCAAGGCCAAGATGAGCAAGAGCCTCGGCAACTGCATCTACCTCTCCGACGAGCCGGAGGACATCAAGAAGAAGATCATGTCCATGTACACCGACCCGAACCACCTGCGGGTGCAGGACCCCGGTAAGGTGGAGGGCAACCCCGTCTTCATCTATCTGGACGCATTCAGCCGCCCGGAGCACTTTGCAGAGTTCCTGCCCGAGTACCAGAACCTCGACGAGCTGAAAGCCCACTATCAGCGCGGCGGTCTAGGCGACGTGAAGGTGAAAAAGTTCCTGAACGCCGTCATGCAGGCCGAGCTGGAGCCGATCCGCACCCGCCGCAAGGAGTGGGAGCAGCGCCTGCCCGAGGTGGTCGAAATTCTGAAGGAGGGCAGCGCTGTGGCCGAAAAGACCGCCGCCGCCACCCTCGCCGAGGTGCGCAAGTCCATGAAGATCGATTACTTTACGGACGGCAATCTCCTGAAATAACGATTGGTAAATAAAAATGCCCTTGCAGAACGCTTAAAAATAGCTTCGGCAGGGGCATTTTTCATAAGAATTGCGAGCCGGTGACGAGAGAATGACTGGATATAAAAAGTATTTCGACGCGTATTGCAGGGAGCATGGGCTGAATCTGTATTTGTCCTTTGAGATGCCTGCCGGATACGAAACAGCAAAGGGAACATTTGACGCTTCCAGCAGGACTGTGTTTATAAATGCAGAGGGGCTGGACAAAGAGCCTGAGTACGAAAGAATGTTCTATCTTTTTCATGAGCTGCGGCACGCATCCCAGTATCTTGAACCAGAGCGATTTAATGAGACGATAAATCGAAGCATTCAGTATATCATCATGTTCGACGGGACTTGCTATAAGCTGGTGAAAAATCATTATCTGAAATGTAAATTAGAGGGTGGCGAAGGATATTTTACAAGCCTGTATCTCGGACAACCGCATGAAGTCGATGCGAATACATTTGCCTATGAGCAGACCCGAAAAATCTGCGGGGACTCGGCAGGGCTAAAAGAGCTGTTTGATTTCTGGATGCCGCGCCAGGCGATTCCGAACGGTACATATGATAGGATTTTTTCGCTGATTGACGAGAAAACCAAAGGGATGACCTGATTCCAAGGCACAAAAATGCCGCTCTCCTATCAAGGGAAGAGCGGCATTTGTTATTTCCTTAAGTCTTCAAAAAGTTCATCCAAATCGGTGTAGTGCTTTACGTTGGGGTCCTTTGCAATGCGCTCGGCCTCCAACATGGCGGCAATCGTTTCCTTATTCGGACGCTCGACTTCATCAATATAATCAGAAATCATATCGCTTACAGGCTGCGGTTCTTGATTTCGGCAGTGACCTTTGCGATGAACTCATCCACTTCCATCGTGGTGGTCTCGCCCTTGCGGTCACGGACGGAGACGTTGCCGGCCTCGGCTTCCTTGGCACCAAGGACCAGCATATAGGGCACGCGATCCACCTGCTGTGCGGCGCGGATCTTGTAGCCGATCTTCTGGTTGTCGTCGTCCAGAGCCACGCGGACACCGGCCTCCACCAGCTTCTCGGTGATGGCCTCGGCGTACTCGAGGGTCTTCTCGGAGACGGGCAGGACCTTGACCTGCACGGGAGCCAGCCAGGTGGGGAACTTGCCCTTGGTCTCCTCGATGAGGTAGGCCATGAAGCGGTCGAGAGAACCCAGAATTGCGCGGTGCAGGACCACGGGGGTCTTCTCGGTGCCGTCCTTGTCCACATAGGTCAGGTGGAACTTGGCGGGCAGGCAGAAGTCCAGCTGGCAGGTAGACAGGGTGTACTCTGCGCCGACGGCGGGCTTGACGTTGACGTCCAGCTTCGGGCCGTAGAAGGCGGCCTCGCCGATCTCCTCGGTGAAGTGGATGCCCAGCTCGGTCAGAACCTCGCGCAGAGCGTTCTCGGCGTGGTTCCACATGGCGTCATCGTCATGGTACTTCTTCTTGTCGGCGGGGTCGCGCAGGCTCAGCACGCAGCGGTAGTCGGTGATGTTGAAGTCTTTGTAGGTCTCAAAGATGAGGTTGCAGACGTCGGCGACCTCGCTCTTGATCTGCTCGGGGGTGCAGAACAGGTGGGCGTCGTTCTGGCAGAAGTGACGGCCGCGCTCGATGCCCTTCAGGGTGCCGGAGGACTCATAGCGGAAGTCGTGTGCGATCTCGCCGATGCGCATGGGCAGGTCGCGGTAGGAGTGGGGACGGTTGGCGTAGATCATCATGTGGTGGGGGCAGTTCATCGGGCGCAGGACGTAGCTCTCGCCCTCCATCTCCATGGCGGGGAACATATTCTCGCGGTAGTGGTCCCAGTGGCCGGAGGTCTTGTAGAGGTTCACGGTGCCGATGCAGGGGGTCATGACGTGCAGGTAGCCGCGGGCACGCTCCTTCTCCTTGATATAGTTCTCCAGCTCCTGCCAGACGGTGTAGCCTGCGGGCAGGAACATGGGCAGGCCGCGGCCCACGAGGTCGTCGGTCATGAACAGGCCCATCTCCTTGCCGATCTTGCGGTGGTCGCGCTCACGGGCCTCCTGCTGCTCCTTCTCCCAAGCGTCCAGCTCTTCCTGATTACGGAAAGCCACGCCGTTGATGCGGGTCAGCATCTTGTTTTCCTTGTCGTTCTTCCAGTATGCACCGGACTGCTGGGTGATCTTGAAGGCCTTCAGAGCCTTGGTGTAGGTCAGGTGGGGTCCGATGCACATATCGACATATTCGCCCTGCTGGAAGAAGCTGAACTCGGTCTCGTCAGCCAGATCGGCCATGTGCTCGATCTTGTAGTTCTCGTGGCGCTCCTCCATCAGCTTGACGGCCTCGGCGCGGGGCAGGATGAAGGGCTTGATGGCCAGATTCTCCTTGGTGATTTTGCGCATCTCCTTCTCGATGCTGGCGAGGTCTTCGTCGGTCAGCTTGGTGTCGCCGAGGTCAACGTCGTAGTAGAAGCCGTTCTCGGTGGCGGGGCCGAAGGCAAAGTCAGCCTCGGGGTAGAGGCGCTTGATGGCCTGTGCCATGACATGGGCTGCGGTGTGACGGATAACGTGCAGTTCCTGATCCTGCGGGCACTCGTCCACATGACCGTCCTTATAGATGATCTTCATGATATTGCTCCTTTTTGAGATGAAAAATGCGTTTGGGTACGACAAAAAAGACGCTTCATCCCGTATATGCTCTACGGGATGAAGCGCCTTTGAAAGACTCAACTGCGTTCCACGGTTCCACCCGAATTGCGCGCTGCTGCACGCCACTCGCTGTGCTGTAACGGGCGCACCCGGCAGAGGTTCACCTCTGCACTCTGCGGTGGTAGAAGTCCGGCACATGGCAGGCTGCTTGCAGCGCGTCCTTCCGGACGGCAGCCCTCTCTGCGGCATGGAGAAACGGGACCTCGGTTTGTCCGCATCATCGTTTTAGGACATTTGATTTTGACGCACCGGCGGCAGAAATGCCGCACGCTGTGTGCATCACAGGATGAAACTACGAGTAATTGTAGCACGGAGCGCAGAAAAAATCAAGGCCTCATCGCTGGAAAATGAAAGAGAACACTTCTCGGCGGTGCAATTTATGTGACATTTCAAATCACGTGGACTATATCTCACAGCGACGATAAAAACAAGAAAAATGACCGCCTCTGAGTTCCCCAACTAGACCGGTCATTTTTTCTTGACTTAGTATGGTAAGGAACCAGCCGTTTGCGGGCCAGCGCCTTTTTCTATCTGTAGTATAGCCGGAAATCGAGGATTTGTCAAGGAACGGAGCGTCGTGCTGCCGTTCTTTTTTATTTTTTCAGCCGCTCTTCCCAGCTGGCGGTATACTCCGACAGCAGCTTCTCGGTGACGAAGAGCTGGCTGCTGTAGAGCCCGTGGGTGCCCGAGAGCATATAGCAGACGCCGCAGCCCAGCGCGATCAGCTCGAGGCCTGCCCCGCCGAACAGCTCATAGGCCAGCAGGATGGAGGGGATGAGGGTATTGGTCGCGCCGCAGAAGACCGAGATGAGGCCGACCGCCGCCGCAAACCCGGCGGGCAGGCCCAGCAGCGGGCCGAACACGCAGCCGAAGGTCGCACCGATGTAGAAGCTGGGCACGACCTCGCCGCCCTTGAAGCCCGCCGAGAGGGTCAGGGCCGTCAGCAGCATCTTGCAGAGAAAGTCCCACGGCAGGGCCTGCCCCTGCTCGATGGCAGCGGTGATGACGCCCATGCCCGCGCCGTTGTACCGCCCTACTCCCATCAGGTAGGACAGGGCCACCACGGCCGCGCCGCCCACGACGGCCCGCACCCACGGGTTGGGCAGACGGCGGGGCATTTCGTGCTCCATCGTGTGGAGGAGCCAGCAGAACCCCCGGGACACCAGCGCACAGGCTGCGCCCAGCACCGCCGCCAGAAGGGCCGTGTCGATGGAGAGAGCCGGTGCGGTCAGCCCGAAGTGGGTGGGGGCGATGCCGCAGGCCAGTGAGACGCCGTAGGCGATGAGGGCAGCGGCGAAGCCGGGCACAAAGGCCACCGAGAATGCAAGGCCCACGTCCTCCACCATGATGCCGAAGAGGGTCGCCGCCAGCGGCGTGCCGAACAGCGCCGAGAAGAACGCCGCCATGCCGCAGGCCGTGGCCGTGCGGCGGTCATGGTCGGAGAAGCGGAAGAGCTTGGCGATGTTGTAGCCGATGCTGCCGCCCATCTGGAGTGCCGCGCCCTCACGGCCGGCCGAGCCGCCGCAGAGGTGGGTGAGCACGGTGCCCAGAAAGATGGCCGGCACCAGCAGCGGGCTGACGCTCTCACCGCTGTGGACGGCCCGGATGACATTGTTGGTGCCCATCCCCTCACAGCCGGTCAGCTTATAAAGGGCCACGATGGCGAGGCCCGCCAGCGGCAGCAGCCAGAGCAGCCAGACGTGTTCGCCCCGCCACTCGGTGACGTGTTCGACCGCAAGATGGAACGCCGTGCCCACTGCGCCGCAGACGAGGCCGGTGGGGGCGGCCAGCAGCAGCCAGCGGGCCAGAATGGCCGTCACGGCCCGAAGGGAATAAAGCTCCTTTTTCAGAAAATCTTTCATATTGACACTCCTGTATTTTGTTCCTACTCCTCCAAAGATAGCACGGAGACCGGACGCTGTCAAGAAACGCCAAAGCCCCGCTCCCTTGTGCGAAGGAGCGGGGCTTTGAGCTGTGTTTGGAATTATCAGAAAAAAGGAAAAAGGAGAACAATATCGTCACGCCTCACGGCGGGACAGCGTATGAAGTTTGGGGCAGGACGCTTACTCCACGTCCTGCAGGGCGGCGAAGTCTTCCTCGCCGGTGCGGATCTTGACCACGCGGGTCACATTGTAGACGAAGATCTTGCCGTCGCCGATGTGACCGGTGTAAAGAGCCTTCTTTGCGGCCTCCACCACGGAGTCCACAGAGATCTTGGAGACGATGACCTCCACCTTGATCTTGGGCAGCAGGGTGCTGTCCACCGGCACGCCGCGGTATTTCTCGGGGGTGCCCTTCTGGATGCCGCAGCCCATGACCTGCGTGACCGTCATGCCGGTGACGCCCAGATCGTTCAGGGCGCTCTTGAGCTGGTCGAACTTGGAAAGCTTGGCGATGATGGACACCTTGTGCATACCGGTGTCATAGATGCCGTCGTGGATGACCGCAGCCTCACGCACCACCGGCACGGCGGCGTCGATCTGCTTGGCGGAAGCCTTGGAGGCATCGTCCTCGCCGAGGTCGGTGTTCTCGTTGGGGACCATGGCGGCGGAGTTTGCATCGGAGATAGCGAAGCCTGCGTAGGCGGAAGCCAGACCGTGCTCGTGGATGTCCAGACCGTCGATCTCCACCTCAGCGGGGACGCGGAGGCCGATGGTCTTGTCGATGATCTTGAAGACGAGGAACATGACGGCGAGGACGTAGGCATCCACCGTGATGATACCCAGCAGCTGGATGCCCAGCTGGCTCAGACCGCCGCCGTAGAACAGGCCCTTGCCGACGCCGTTGCCGCCGTCAGAGAAGAGGCCGACGGCGATGGTGCCCCAGACGCCGTTTGCAAAGTGGACGGAGACAGCGCCCACGGGGTCGTCGATCTTTGCGACCTTATCGAAGAACTCGACGCTCAGCACCACGAGGATGCCGGCCACAAAGCCGATGAAGAAAGCGCCAAAGGGAGAAACGGTGTCGCAGCCTGCGGTGATGGCGACCAGACCGGCCAGAGAGCCGTTCAGGGTCATGGAGACATCCGGCTTGCCGTACCGCTTCCAGGTGAAGAGCATGGTCACGCAGGTGGCCACAGCCGCCGCAAGGTTGGTGTTGAAGCAGACCAGACCGGTCAGGGTCATGGTCTTATCGGTGGAGAGGCTCAGGGAAGAGCCGCCGTTGAAGCCGAACCAGCAGAACCAGAGGATGAACACGCCCAGAGCACCGGCGGTCAGGTTGTGGCCGGGAATGGCGTGGGGCTTGCCGTCCTTGTCGTACTTGCCGATGCGGGGTCCCAGCAGGGCAGCGCCCAGCATGGCGATGACACCGCCGACGTTGTGGACGGCTGCGGAACCGGCAAAGTCATGGAAACCCATGCTCTGCAGCCAGCCGCCGCCCCACATCCAGTGGCCGCAGATGGGGTAGACCACCAGCGAGATGGCTGCGGAGTAGACGCAGTAGGCTTTGAAGTTGGTGCGCTCAGCCATCGAACCGGAAACGATGGTGGCGGCCGTTGCGCAGAAGACGGTCTGGAACACGATGTACACCCACAGCGGGATGTCGAGGCCCAGATGGGAATAATCGCCCTGAATGAAGGGGTCGAACCCGCCGATGAGAGCGCCGGTGCCGCCGAACATCAGGCCGAAGCCGATGAGCCAGTAGCAGGGCGTGCCGATGCAAAAATCCATCATATTTTTCATGAGGATATTGCCGGTGTTCTTGGCGCGGGTGAAGCCTGCCTCGCAGAGCGCGAAGCCGGCCTGCATGAAGTAGACGAGGAACGCTCCCACGAGCGTCCAACAGGTGTTGATGGAGCTGAACATAACGCAGATACCTCCCCACATATTTTGCCGCCGGGTGCCAGCCCGGCAGCGCATACACACCCGGCTGCTGCGTCCCTCTATCTGCGCAGCAGCGCGGAAAATCCGGAAAAGGAAGCCCTCTATCTCTTCCTTGGCCGCAGGGGACAAGCTTCCCCCGGAAATACAAAAGGCGCTGACCGGATCTTCATCCGTCAGCGCCTTTGCTTTCGATGGCAAGAGTATAGAGCGGTTTGGTCAAAGTGTCAAGAGCAGAACGCTATTTTTGACATTTTACACAAACCGAAAAAGAAGGGGCAAAGAAAACTTTGGCAGACATCATTTTTCCTCGGTGTGGCCCGCCCGCATTTCGACATGGAGCAGCAGGCTCATCAGCGCCCGCAGCGCGAAAGTCGCGGCCAGCGGCACGACCGACTCGAGGTTCTGCAAAAGAAAGGTCTTGGCGATCTCTGCCGACATGAGGAACTCCAGCGCCGTCGTCAGGCCGGTGCTCATCTCGTGGTGGAAGTCGTACCGGTCGTGGAAGAAGGTCGTCCGCACATAGTGATAGGTGGCCCGGGCCAGACTCGTCACGATGATGAACAGGCCGATGGCCTCCGCCAGTCCTGCGATGAGGGGGACGGCGGATTCCAGAAAGCCCTCCAGCAGATGGGCGATGTTCTCGTTCAGGTGATACAGGGCAGTCATCTTCACGTCACCGCTCAGACCAGCAGGCTCTTGACATAGGCGGCCAGCTCCTCGTCCTTGCAGGAGGCAAAGAACAGCTCGCGGAACTTTTCACCGGCGATGGCACCCTTCAGCAGATCCTGATCGATGCTCTTGAGGCACTCGATGAGGGGCTTGAAGGTGGCGGCGCGGACGCCGTCGAGGATCTTCTTGTTCCGCTGCTCCGGCTCGACCCGCTCCTTGGGGTAGCCCTGACCGTGGCCGAAGCCGAACAGCTTCTCAAAGCAGTACTCAAGGTTCAGCTCGCCGCCCCAGCCGAAGCCCTTGGCAAAGGGCATGGCGACCGCGTTGCCGTCGTTGACGTGGGCGAAGGTGTAAGCATCCACAGGGTCCTCCACATGGCCGCAGATGACGCCGGGGAAGCTGTTCAGGGCCAGCATGGCGCCCTCGCCGGTGCCGCAGCCGGTGATGACGTAGTCGGCAGCGCCGCTGTTCAGCAGGATGGCGGCGAGGATGCCGCACTGCACATAGGTCAGCTGGGCGGCGTCATCGGCGGCATACATACCGTAGTTGACCACCTCGTGGCCCATCGGCTCCACGACCTTCTTCAGAGCGGCCTCGATGATGCCATTCTTTGCGGCCTGACTGTTCTCGTTGATGAGTGCGATCTTCATGGGGAAAATCCTCCTGTTTTTGTAGTATTTCAACTGTCCTCAGTGTAACAGATTTAGGATGAAAAGTCGATATGGAAAATAAAAGCGCCGTGCCCGGCGCCCGGAAGGCAGAGGACACGGCGCGGAATATGCCGGAAGGGGAAAGCTTACTGCGGCTGCTTGCCGATGTAAGCCAGAATGCCGCCGTCAACGTACAGGATGAGGCCGTTGACGAAGTCGGAAGCGGCAGAGGCGAGGAAGACGGCGGGGCCGCCCAAATCCTCCGCTTCGCCCCAGCGGCCTGCGGGGGTCTTGGCGACGATGAAGCTGTCGAAGGGGTGACGGCTGCCGTCGGGCTGACGCTCGCGCAGAGGTGCGGTCTGCGGGGTGGCGATATAGCCGGGTCCGATGCCGTTGCACTGGATGTTGTACTCGCCGTACTCGGAGGCGATGTTCTTGGTCAGCATCTTCAGGCCGCCCTTGGCAGCAGCGTAGGCGGAGACGGTCTCACGGCCCAGCTCGCTCATCATGGAGCAGATGTTGATGATCTTGCCGCCGCCCTGAGCGATCATGTCGGGGATGACAGCCTTGGAGACGATGAAGGGGGCGTTCAGGTCAACGTCCACCACCTGACGGAACTCGGCAGCGGTCATCTCGGTCATGGGGATGCGCTTGATGATGCCGGCGTTGTTGACCAGAATGTTGATGTGGCCGACTTCCTCGGTGATCTTTGCGACCATTGCGTTGACGGCGTCCTCGTCGCAGACGTTGCAGACGTAGCCGTGGGCCTTGATGCCAGCCTCGGCGTAGGCGGCCAGACCCTTATCGACCAGCTCCTGCTTGAGGTCGTTGAAGACGATGGTAGCGCCGTTTGCGGCCATTGCCTTGGCGATCGCCATGCCGATGCCGTAGGATGCGCCGGTGATGAGCGCGACCTTGCCGGTCAGGTCAAAGGATTTGGGAGTACACTGTGCCATGATAAAGTCCTCCAATCAAAATTTTGCTTTGCAGGGCGCTGCGCTGCCGGGCTATACCAATGGCCCATACCTGCCGTCACGGGAAGCGGCGGCGGGCCGTCCGGCCATGCGCCCTCTTGTATACTAGAGTAGCATTCTTTATTCCGACTGTCAAGGCATTTTCTTAGTACAATTACTGCAAATTTTTACGCATTTTGCTGCGTTTTCGTGAAATCGTCATAAAAAGGCGGGCTGCAAAGGCTGAGATTGCTGCTTGTTGCACACAATAGCCCCTCAGCCCAGTTTTTTCTTCTGCTGGCGGGCGACGATGGGCATGAGAAGGGGCATCGGCACGAGCCGCTGGGCCGCTGTCGCAGCCTGCATGAGGGCCGAGGGCACGATGATGGTCTTGCGGCGGAGCATCCCCCGCATGGCCTCCTCGACGCAGAACTCCGGACGGATGCCCCGCAGCGCAAAGACCACGTCGGCCCGGTCGTTGAATTCCGTATCCACCGGGCCGGGGCAGAGGGCGCAGACGTAGACGGGGCTGTGCTGCTCCCGCAGCTCTTCCGCCACGCCCCGGGTCAGGCTGACGACGTAGGCCTTTGTGGCATAGTAGCCCGCCATATACGGCCCGCCCGGCAGCAGCCCGGCGGAGGATGCCACATTCAGCACGGTGCCGAAGCCCTGTGCCTCCATCTTCTTCACGGCGAACTTGAACAGCTGGTGCATGGCCAGCACGTTGACCTTCGCCATGGAAAGCTCTTTTTCGCCGCTGGTCTCAAGAAAGCTGCCGCAGACGCCGAAGCCTGCGTTGTTGATGAAAATATCCAGCCGCTCGTCGGCCAGCGCCTCGCAGAGGCGGGCGCACTCGCTCTCCTGCTCGAGGTCGGCGGGCAGGATGCGGCAGAAGGTGTTGTATTTGACGGTCAGCTCTGCGGCCAGCGCCTCGAGCCGGTCGGTGCGGCGGGCGGTGAGGATGAGCCGGAAGCCGAGGCGCGCATACCGGCGGGCGAACTCCCGGCCGATGCCGGAGGATGCGCCGGTGATCCATACAGTTTTAGACATGGTTCCTCCTTATTCTGCAAAGCCGGAGGCCCGGTCGATGGCGTTCAGCTCTTCGTCGGGGAAGCGGGTGGTGTTGAGGGCGGCGGTGTCGCCGAAGTGGTAGGGCAGGGTGGAACAGCGTGCAGAGGATGCAGTGTACATGGCGGGGACTTCCTTTCTTTTGTTTTACCCCATTGTAGCACGGAGGCGCACCGGAATCCATAGAAAAGCACAGCTCTATCTTGTTGCCCGGCGGGATTTGGAGTATAATAGGGCCGTATTTTGCAAGACACCCTTCGGAGGAGGAGAGAACATATGAACAAACCGGTTCTGGTGGTCATGGCGGCCGGCATGGGCAGCCGCTACGGCGGGATGAAGCAGATCGACCCGGTGGGGCCCTGCGGTCAGGTCATCGTGGACTATTCCCTGTACGACGCCCGCCGCGCAGGCTTTGAGACGGTCATCTTCGTCATCAAGCACGAGATCGAGGACGCCTTCAAGGCCGCCATCGGCGAGCGGGTCTCCAAGGCGATGGACGTGAAGTATGCGTTCCAGCAGCTGGATGAGCTGCCCGAGGGCTACACCATCCCCGAGGGCCGCGTCAAGCCATGGGGCACCTGCCACGCCGTGCTGGCGGCGAAGCCCTATCTTCACGGCCCCTTCGCCGTCATCAATGCGGACGATTACTACGGCCCCGAGGCCTTCAAGGTCATCTACGACTATCTTTCCACCCACACCGACGGCGAGGTCTACGACTACTGCATGGTGAGCTACCTGCTCCGGAACACCGTCTCGGAGAACGGCAGCGTGGCCCGGGGCATCTGCGCCCTCAACGAGGACAGCACCCTCCGCAGCGTCACCGAGCACACCCGCATCGAGACTTACGCCGACGGCATCCACTACACCGAGGACGGCGGCGAGAGCTGGGCCGACCTGCCCGGCGACACCCCCGTGAGCATGAATCTCTGGGGCTTCGGCGAGAGCTTCGTGCAGGAGGCCGACCGGCGCTTCGCCCGCTGGCTGGACGAGAATCTGGAAAAGAACCCGCTCAAGTGCGAGTATTTCCTGCCGCTGGTGGTCAGTGAGCTTATCGGCGAAAAGAAAGCCGCCGTCAAGGTGCTGCGCAGCACCGACCAGTGGTACGGCGTCACCTACCGCGAGGATAAGCCTGTAGTGGTAGAGGCCATCGCCCGAAAGACAGTGGACGGGCTCTACCCGGAAAACCTCTGGGCCTGAGAATAGAAAACGGCTGGGACAGCGTGCTTCCCAGCCGTTTTTGTTGTTTATTGGATGCCGAAGGTGTTGTTGTGGTCGAAATAATCCGGATATTCCTTCTCGAGCTGCTCGAGGAGGCTGTTGAGGGAGCGGTTGTTCTGGCCGTGCTTCAGCTTGGGGTAGGCGCGGAGCATACGGCCCTTGCCCAGCAGATGGGTGCTGCGGCGGGTGCGGGCCTGCATGACCTGCGCCCGAGCGGCCAGCTCGTCCTTGAGCTGCTCCAGCTGCAGCAGCGAGGTGGTCTGCTCGGCTTTGCCCTGTGCGGCCAGTTTGACGGCCTTGGCGGCCTCGGCAGCGTTGAGGCGGGCGGTCTGGGAGGCGCGGCGGGCGGCCTCCATCGCCTCGTCGGCGCGGGCACGCATGGTGGAAGCGGCCTCACGGGGCGACAGCTTGTTGTAGTTGTCCCGGGCCTCGGCGGCGGCCAGCTTGAGCTGCAGCCGGCTCTCGTCCATCTTCTGGTCCATGTCCATCGCGGTGGTGCCGAGGATCTCGGTCATGGCGTCGCTGACAGCGTGCATACTGTCGGCCACCTTTTCGAGGGCGTCCAGCTCCCGGGCCAGATCGGAGGCAGAAATGCCGGTGGCGACCACATCGGCGGCATACACGGCGTAGAGCAGGCACATGAGGATGAAGCCCACCAGCGGCGGCACGATGTCCACCAGCGCGGCGATGGCGGGGTGGACGGCCTTGACCATCAGGAGGGCACCCACGCCCCACAGCAGCGAAAACTCGAGGCAGATATAGCCCCCGATGTTGAAGGGCCTGTCGCTGTAATCCCACCACCGGGTGCGGTAGAGCTTATACAGCACCCAGCCGCCCACCAGCTCCAGCGCGCTGGGCAGGAGGACGCCGCCGAGATACAGCAAGAGCAGGCTGTCCTCCAGCGGCGTGAGGAAGAAGAGCACCAAAATCATGCCGAAGCCGTAGATGGGGCAGACCGGGCCGTTGAGAAAGCCGCGGTTGACCAGCTGGCCGGTGGTGGCGGCGGCATACACCACCTCGAGGCACCAGCCCAGACAGGAGTAGATGAGGAAAAATGCGAGGATGTGGTAGAGCGAAAAGCCACAGATGGCCGTGTCGAGGAAAAACGACAAGGGAACACCTCCATTCAATTCTGCCTGCGGACGATCTTGTACTCGTCGCCCGGCTCGAAATAAGGACAGGCCGACGTGGTGCGGGAGAGATAGCGAGCCATCTCATCCTCGTCCAGTGCGCCGCCCACGGCGCAGTAATAGCTGCCGTACTCGTCCTGCTGGTTGTTCAGGCAGGCTTCACAGGGGTCAGACATTGGCTTCTCCCTCGGCGGCCTTGGCTTCGGCCTCTGCCTGTGCGGCCAGCTTCTTGAGCACCTTCGGCTCGACCCACGTCACAGAGTCGTCGCCTGCCTTCTTGCGGGCGATGAGGGCCTTTATTTTAATGCCCATCTCGGTGAACATTCCCTCGTGCTCGGTGCGGATGTTCCACTCCGGCTCATTCTCGTGGAGGTCGTAGGTCTGCCAGATGATGTCGTAGCCGGAGGCGGGGAAATAGCTCAGGCTGTCCCGGAACAGGTCGTCGTCGTCGGTCTTGAAGTAGATGTCGCCGCCGTCCTTGAGAAAATCGCGGTACTGGATGAGCTGGCGGGGGTAGGTGAGGCGGTGCTTGTTGGAGGAGGCGTTCTTGCTCCATGGGTTGCAGAAGTTGATGTAGATGCGGCTGACGGTGTCCTCCGGGGTGATGACGCCCTTGATGCGCTCGATGTCGGTGCTCATGATCTTCACGTTGTCGATGGGGCGGCCTGCGGCGGCGTAGGCTGCTTCGATCTTCCGCTTGGCGAGGATGAGCACCTTGTCGGTGATGTCGATGCCCAGATAGTTGTTCTCCGGGTGGGCGGAGGCCAGCTGGGAGAGGAAGCCGCCCTTGCCGCAGCCCAGCTCCAGCACGAAGGGCTGCTCCGGGCGGGCATACTGGCTGTGCCATTTGCCGCCCCAGACAAAGGGGTCGTGGACGTGAAAATCGGCGGCCATCAGTTCGTCGTGGGCATAGGGCTTGAAACGCATTCTCATAAGATCGTATTCTCCTTGTGACGTAAAAAGTTTGTGCTTACAGAGCTTTCCTCAAAAATTCCTCCACCTGCTCGGGTGTGGCGGTGCAGCTGCCCTGACAGATGCCGGGCTTGCCGCCGCCACGGCCATTGAGGGCGGCGTTGAGGGCTTTGGTGAGGGGGCGGACATCGCCGCCGGAGCGTGCGATGCAGTAGCCGGTGCCCTTCTCGTTGGGGGTCAGGGCGGCGCACAGGCCGGTGGTGGCCTCGCTCAGCCGCGCAGCCAGACGGTGCAGGCCGTCCGGGTCGAGGCCGGGAACGATCCGGATGGCGGTCTCGTCGGGGCCGAGCTGTGCGGCCATGGCGTCGAACAGCTGCTGACAGAGGCCAAAATGGGCAAATTTCAGGGCCGTGTACTCGTCGTACACCCGGTGGACGGCCACGGCGGTCTGGTCGGCCTTGGCCGATAGGAGGGCGCCGATGTCGGCCTGACGGCTCCGCATGGCCTGCGCCTCCCGCAAGGCCCGCCCGCCGCAGACCACGCTGAGCCGGACGCCGCCCTTGTAGTTCTCGGAGGCCAGGATCTTGATCTGGCCCACCTGACCGGTGGTGGCGGTGTGGGTGCCGCAGCAGGCGCAGACGTCCGCGCCCGGGATGGTCACGATGCGCACCTGCCCGGCGATCTCCTTCTTGCTGCGGTAGGTCAGAGCTGCCAGCTCTTCGGGGGTGGGGTAGGTGATGACCACCGGCACATCCTCCCAGATGACCCGGTTGGCGGCAGTCTCGGCCTCCCGCAGGCCTTCGGCAGAGATGGGCACGCTGGTGTCCATCCGCACGGCGTCAGAGCCGATGTGGAAGCCGACGTTTTCGGCCCCGAACATCTGGTGCAGGATGCCGGAGAGGATGTGCTCGCCGGTGTGCTGCTGCATCTTGTCGAAGCGCCACGCCCAGTCGATGGCTCCGGTGACGGCGGTGCCGGGCTGTGCCGCCTCGGGCAGGGCATCCACTGTGTGCCAGATGACGCCGCCCGTCTCGTGGACATCGGTGACGTGCAGCACCGTGCCGTCGGCGAGGGTCAGAGTGCCCCGGTCGGCAGGCTGTCCGCCGCCCTCGGGGTAGAACACCGTGCCGTCCAGAGCGATGCGCCCGCCGCCGGTCTTTGCGTCCGCCTCTGCCGCAAGGATGACCCCGGCGGCGCTTTTGCGGAATGCGTCTTTCTCGAAATATTTTTCCGTGCGCTGCATGGCACGATACCTCCTGAATCTAAGAACTATCGGCCGGTAAGCGGCTTGCCCTCTCAGGCCGCTTCGCGTCCAGCTCTCCCAAAGGGAGAGCCTTTAATCTGCCGGGGAGCTTCTGCCTCTCCCCTTGGGAGAGGTGGCACGGCGTCAGCCGTGACGGAGAGGGCAAGCCGCCTTCCCGATAAAATCAAGTATACCACGTTTTTTGCCTGTGGAAAATAGTCTTGGCTTATGTTATGATAGAAAACAGCGAAACCGGAAATTTGAAAAACGAGGAAGGTATCATCATGCGTGAAAGTGGAATCCTGATGCCGGTGTCCAGCCTGCCCGGCCCTTATGGTATTGGCTGCTTTGGCGCCGAGGCGCTCAAGTTCGTGGACTTTCTGGCTGCTGCGGGCCAGCACATCTGGCAGCTGCTGCCCCTCAGCCCTACCGGCTACGGCGACAGCCCCTATCAGAGCTGCTCTGCCTTTGCGGGCAACCCCTATTTTATCGACCTCGACGCGCTCAAGGCCGACGGCCTGCTGACCGCTGCCCAGCTCAAGGCAGAGCCGTGGGGCACCGACCCGCTCTCGGTGGATTACGGCACCCTCTACACCAGCCGCTACAAGGTCCTGCGGGCGGCCTATGCCGCATGGCGGGAGAAGTACGCCGGACGCTTCGGCTGTGCCCACTATTACCCCGACGACTACTATGCGTTCACCCTCACGAATGAGAGCTGGCTGAACGATTACGCGATGTACATGGCCCTCAAGACCGCCAACGGGATGAAGAGCTGGGCCGAGTGGCCCCGGGAGTACCGTCTGCGGGACGCCGGTGCGCTGGCAGAGTTCGCCGCCGGGCAGGAAGAGGAGATCGGTTTCTGGAAATTCTTGCAGTATGAGTTTGCAGTCCAGTGGAAGAAGGTCAAGGACTACGCAAACGAAAAGGGCATAAAGATCCTCGGCGACATCCCCATCTATGTCTCCGCCGACTCGGTGGACGCATGGGTGGGCGGCGAGCTGTTCGAGCTGGACGCGCAGGGCGGCTTTGCCCGCGTGGCCGGGTGCCCGCCGGATTACTTCTCCGCCGACGGCCAGCTCTGGGGCAACCCGCTGTATAACTGGCCGTATCATAAACAGACCGGATATGCATGGTGGGTGCGCCGCGTTCGCCATGCCCTCGGGATCTACGACCTGCTCCGCATCGACCACTTCCGAGGCTTTGACACCTACTGGGCCATCCCGGCAGGCAGCTCCACCGCCCGCACCGGCAAGTGGGAGAACGGCCCCGGCATGGACCTGTTCCGTGCGCTGGAAGCGGCCCTCGGCAAGCTGCCCATCATCGCCGAAGATCTGGGCGACCTCGTGCCCAGTGTCCGCAAGCTGCTGGCCGACAGCACCTTCCCGGGCATGAAGGTCCTTCAGTTCGCCTTCGGCGGCGGCGACAACGAGTATCTGCCTCACAACCACGTCAAGAACAGCGTGGTCTACCCGGGTACTCACGACAACACCACCCTCACCGACTGGTGGGTGAACGCCGCCCCCGCCAAGGAGAAAGCCAACGCTGCCGCCTACCTCCACCTGACCCCCTGCAAGCCCACCGCCAAGGAGGTGGCAGCCGTCAGGACGGATGCCGCCCGCACCGCCCTTCTCCGCGCCGCCCTCGGCTCGGTGGCCGACCGGGCCATCATCCCCATGGCAGACTGGCTGGGGCTGGGCGCGGAGGCCCATCTGAACACCCCCGGCAAGCTGGGCGGCAACTGGGCATGGCGTGCCGCAGAGGGCTTCGATACGGCCCTGCTGGCCGGCCGCATTGAGGCCGAGTGTGCGGTCTACTGCCGCGCCAAGGAGCCGGTCGAAAAAGAGGAGAAGACCTCAAATTGACGGAATTGTAAAAAATCTTTTTGAAAATTGTGCGTTTTGCTGGTAAGCGCCCCGCCATCGTGATATAATCGAAAGAGACACAGTCGGGCATAAGAACTGTGCAAAGGCAGAGCGCCGGGAAGGAGAACCCGGCACGGAAGATGGGGAGAAACGCATGAAAAAGGAATGGACGGAACAGGACCTGCGGCAATTCGTCGAAAGTTCGCAGCCTGTGTTTCAGGATGTGAGCCTGACGCAGGTGGACGAGGATGCCGCACGCTGCTGGCAGGACGATGGTCTGATGGTGGACTACGAGCTGCGCGGCGGTCAGGTGGACTGTGTGCTGCGCCGTTGCGTCGTGGCAGACGGCAAGGTATGGCAGCTGCAGATGACTGCGCCGCTGGCAGGCAGCGACCTGCCCGAAGACCGGATGACCCCGCGGGAGCGGGAACTGTGCCGCGACGATATGAACCACGATTTCTTGTCGGGGGTGTTCAACCGCCGCTACTATGAGACGGAGTTCTGCACCAAGCTCGACGAATGGACCGACCGCCACCGCTGCGCGGCGCTGGCGCTGGTGTCCATCGACGACGCAGCAGCGCTTTCCGCCCGGGAGAACGAGGCGGTCATGGGCCAGCTGGTCTGCTTCGTGGCGAACCAGTGGAAAAAGCACTTCGACCAGCCTGCCGAGCGGGTGGTCTGCCGCCTGAGCGACACCCTGTTTGCCATCGGCTGCGCCGACCGCACCCGCCGCGAGCTGGAAGAGGAGCTGAAAGCCATCTACGCCGGGATGCCCAAGGAGTGTGTGGCCTCGGTGGGACTGATGCGCCGGGTGCCCTTCACCCAGTCCATTGGCGTGGCCGGTACCCGCGAGGTGCGCTGCAAGAACTGGGACGCCCTCTATGACCTGTGCCAAAAGCGGTTGGCCGCTGCGCAGGCCGCAGGCGGCGACCGGGTATACGACGGCGAATAAGATGCATAAGATCCCCCTTTTGAGAGAGAATAGACTCAAAAGGGGGATTTTTGTATGGAAAACCAGAAAAACGACAACCTCAATATGCTGGAAGCCATCGTGCAGAACACCGAGATGGGAAAGAACACGCTCGACCAGCTGGTGCCGATGGCAGACAACGAGCAGTTCAAGGCGGAGCTTCTGCGCCAGCGCAACATCTACCGCCAGCTCAATCAGGAGGCCCACGCGGCCATCGACGCCTGCGGCGGCTCGGCACAGGGCCAGAGCGCTATGGCGAAGCTCAACACCAAGGTGAGCATCGGCATGAAGACCATCACCGACAAATCCACCCGCAACCTCGCCGAGATGCTCACGCAGGGCAGCAGCATGGGGGTCATGGACTGCATCAAATCCCAGAAGGACTATCCCGACGCCGCGCCCGGGTCGAAGCGGCTGATGCAGAAGCTGCAGGATTTTGAGGAGGACAACCGGCTGAAGCTGGAACAGTATCTTTGAGGTTTTGCTGAAACTTCTGATGCAGCGATAGAAAAAGCTCCTGCCGGACAATGCGGCAGGAGCTTTTTGCAGGTGCAGTTAGAGGGACTCGACCATTGCGGCGACGATTTTGGTCGCGGTAGCGACATACTCGCCGATGCTGAATTTCTTGACGACCAGCACTTCGTGGCCGTCCTCGTCAGCGTTGTCGCTCATGGCGCGGAGGATGACGCAGGGGACGCCGTTCTTGGCGGCGATCTGACTCACGGCTGCGCCCTCCATCTCCACGCAGTCGGGGGCGCATTTGGCCTCAATGGCGGCCTTGGTGGCGCTGTCGCCCACGAACAGGTCGCCGGTGGCGATCTTGCCCACCAGAGCCTTGACGCCTGCATCGGCGCAGGCTTTCTCGGCGGCAGCGATGAGAATGGCGTCGCCGGTGTACTCCTTCAGGAAGGGCGGGTTCTGGCAGATCATATCCAGCTGGGCGTCGTGATAGAGCACCGTCTTGCCGATGACCACATCACCGATGCCGATCTTGCTGGTCATGTTGCCTGCAATGCCGGAGAAGATGATCTTCTCGGCCCCGAACTTGGTGATGAGCACCTGCGTGGTGGCGGCGGCGTTGGCCTTGCCCATGCCTGCGCAGCAGACCACCACCTGCTTGCCGGCCAGCGTGCCCTTATGATATTCCACGCCGCCGTAGGGCTCTACAGTGACGTTTTCCAGCTTGGCACAGAGCTGGTTTACTTCGTCGGGCATGGCACCCATAATACCTAAAATCATATCAGACCTCATTGTTTTGAATCGTGGTTGACACCTGCTGCAAGGCGGCAGATCGAAGAAATAAAAAGGGGAGCGGCTTCGCGCGCCTGTGCGCGGGATATAGCGTTCTTGCAGCAGGGCTAGTTTTTTTCT
>OLNJ01000249.1_pt1 | contig 51439 bp, 52 predicted proteins | sample 1672191 | NCBI WGS metagenome assembly OLNJ01 (sample SAMEA3136657, study PRJEB25190) | human gut metagenome | biome: human gut; feature: human-associated habitat; material: faeces | place: Austria | collected 2013
CTACAACCGCATAATAGGCTCGTTCATTCTTCATGCGTATTTCAAAACGGTTCTTAATCTCCGTATCTTCAATTTCTGTGCCATTCTTGACATACTGCTCATAATTTTTCTGATAAGCACACATATATAATTCGCTACTTGTTGAACCGAGATATAAGGTTTCTCCTGTATTCTTTGGTAAATCGCTACCGCATTTTTCTGTACCGCTGTAATCTTTCTGCATACGAAAATAGGAAACACATTCGCCAGCCTTGTATTTTTCCTTTAACTTTGGAATATCCAATATTCCTGCTCGGTCATTGATAGCCAAATCAAGCCGTTTCATCACACCACCAGCCGTCATACAATCCAGCATGAAGTCATACCATGAGCGTTCCTGTGCCAGCAGATAACATTCCATTTGCCGACAGCCTTTGCCTTTCAGTTCCAATAAAACACCTAAATGCTCCTGCATGGAACACATGATATTGATGTCGCCAAGTACATATTTGCTTTCATATCCGTATTTTCCATAATCTTCATAAAGCATATAATCAGATTTCAGTTGTAATACATCACGGATAATCGCCAATGCGTCCGTAGTAGGAAAGCGGACACGAAAGTAATCAATCAATAAGAATAGTGGTTCTTGCGGATTGAAACGCTCAATCTGTTTTTCTATGACTTCTCTTAATTCGTCATTCAATGGCTGTTTCCCTTTTTCAATGCGGTTGTAATATTCACGGCTGATACCACAGGCAACAGCAAGCCTTGTTTGTGTTACTCCGTATTCCTCACGCTTTTGTCTTAGTTCTTCAATAAAGTTTTTATCATTCATTCTAAAATTCCTCCAATCAAAAAAGCAACTACCGTATTTGATAATTGCCTATACTTAAATTTCTGCAAAAGAAAAAGACAATCAATTTCTCGTTTGAAATCAACTGTCTTTCCTATGTCTTGTTCAATTTTCCCAAGTGATAATGGCATAATTTATATCACACCATGTAAAATGCAGTTTCGCCTTGTAAATACAGCGTTTTCCGCTTGTTAATGTATATTGACTCTTGTTTTTTGTGCCCCCCTTGTTAGATAACGGGGGCTTTGAACGGCTCGCAAGCTCGCCGAACCGCCGAAGCGAACCGCCCCCTTGCAAGCATGGCGGAAAAATCTTAAGGATTTTCCCGCCAACGTGGTCGGATCGCTCCGTCGGTTTAACAGCTTTTCTGTTTCTCTCTAGTTATCTACGCATATAAATCAAATCGGTTATTCCGTTATAAGTCTGTGTTTTACAAAGCCTTAACTTTATTTCCCTGTCTATGTTGCCCAAAAGACGAACCCCATTTCCTAACAGAGTAGGAATAACAGAAATGTAATATTTATCAATCATATTTTTGCTTACCAACTGCTGAACAAGATTTGCTCCGCCACAAATCCAAATATCCTTTCCTGCTTCTTGTTTTAGCCGTTCCAATAATAAAACAGGATTTTCACTTGTAAAATGAATTTGTTGGGAAGAATTGCACTCTTTATGTGTTAATACATAAGTTGTAAATTTATTATATACCCATTCTTGCGGAGAAAGTTCAGTAACAACCTGATGAGAAGTATTCCACCCCATTAAGACAGTATCTATATCTTTGGTAAATTCTGTATAAGTGTCGATGTTTTCATTGTCATTTCCATGACCATTTAGCCAAGCTACTCCACCATTACCGTCCGCAATATATCCGTCAAGGCTCATGGCAATAAATAAAACTACTTTTCTCATTTTTTCTCTTTTATAAATACAAACAGGAATTTATTTCTCTTTTTTACTCATAAGGGAACAACTGATTGCTACAAATAAACCCATTAAAATCCATGGAAATGCTGCTCTTATAAAATCACTAACCATACTTTATTCCTCCTTAAATTCCAATTTCCTTAGTTCTACAAACTGAAATTTTTGCCTATGAATGTATCTTGTTCTTTATACGCAAACAGGCTTCTGTGTGCATAATCCAATGTCTTGAAAACGGCATTTGAATTAGTCCACAAATATCTTTATTACACCAATAATCAATCAGCCAAATTGCTTTTTCATTGTCGTTTACTACATTCAACGATTCTAAGTATCCTTTTCTTTCTTTCGGTATTTTTCTTTTCAATTCATCATAAGATAACCGTTCAAGCATTTTCTCAGTGCTTTCCCATACTTCGAAAATATATAAATATAATTCTTCCAGATTAAGCTGTTTTGAAAAGTCTGCAATCTGCTGTTTCATGAGTTCATTTCCTGTTGTAATGATAGGTGAATTGATACGCTCTTGATAATTGCCTGCAAAAAATACTTGTTCATCTTCATTTATCACTGTATGCACAACTATATCTTCAATGCGGAAAATATGCCAAATAGAATAAGCAATCGTCTTACTATGATAACCATCAGCGTTTATGAAGGGGATTGAGTTAAAATCTTCTCTGCATAATTCTTCTTTGAAAGATACTAAGGTTTGTATTAACTGACTTCGTAAAGTAAGTAAAGTATCAATACCCCTCTTATAAGTATCTTTCTTTTTTATTTGTGCCTGCATTGTTTTATTAAGTTCAGACCATTCCTTATTCATATTCAATACTCTCTCAAATTCTGATTTTATCGCCCCATACAAATTATTTCGTAAACAATCGGCGTCAGGACAGAGGAAAAAGCAGACTACATTTAGAATGTATCTGCCCATTCCTCTGGACTGCACACCGATTTTTACCAATTGAACCAAATCGCTGCGCCACAGCCTTGGCAGGCCATCGCGCAGCGATTTGGTTCAACTGGAATTTGTCTTACAACAATTTATATATGCATAAAAAGCAATATATTTATGAAAACACCCTAAATCCAAAATTTACTCAATTCATTTTTTCCTTACATAAAATGTTCTCGTATATTTCACTTCCTCACCAAGTGTTTCCCCTATCAAAACTTCAAAATCATTGATATCAAATTCTGGAAAGAATGTATCTCCATCTTCAATATTTAAATCTACTTCTGTGATATACATTTTATCTACTATTTGCAAAGCTTCCTTAAATAGTCCATATCCACCAGATATGTATACATCTCGTCCTTTAGCCAATAATAATGCATCTTCTAATGATTTAACTGAAACTAAATTATCTCCTTGATACTCTGTTGTGGTGGAAACAACAATATTCATTCTATTAGGCAACGGATGACCGATTTCTTCATAAGACTTTCGCCCCATAATAACCACATTACCCGTTGTTAACTCTCTAAATTGCTTTTGTTCTCCCTTTATTTTCCATGGTATATTACCATTCTTGCCTATAACATTATTCTTTGACCTCGCAACAATCAAACCTATCATCTATTTCATCCTCCATAATATGATGTCGTACCTGTGATTCCATCAAGTGCACCACATCTTAACAAACTCAAAATTATCTCGAACTAACCAGCTCGACAAATTCCTTTTTTGTCTTCATCTGCATTATATCATATTGTTATAAGCATTGCCATTTCTTTTCTGCTTTTGAAAAGTTACTTATCAGCCTATGTTTTGTAAAGGGTGATATTCAGCATTTCTCACGCAACAAGCCCTTGACAAACCATAGACTAATAAGTTTTAAGGTAATCAAGCAGAAATGAAATAGTCTGCTGTTTCACGGCAACAAAAAAGAGATACCAACACACTTATGTAGTATCTCTTAGTCTAGTAGCAATATTCTTTTGTTTGCAAGCAGGTAAACATGGGCTGTTTCTTAATATCTTTTTGTTTGGGAAACACCCTTCTCCCATTTATTTACCGCAGGAGCAGTAATTCCTAAAAGCTCTGCCATCTGTTCCTGCGTATATCCTTTTTCCAGACGTTTCTCCTTTATAATTTCATTTATTCTCATCATTACAAAATCCTTTCTTTTAAAATTCAAAATGCATTTTGTAATTTTAATATACCATCTCCTGCTGATTCCCACAATTGAACTATTTTTAAGTTATAATTAAAATATTTAACTATTAGTTATTTCTTCTTGTTTTACAATTCCAGCAATCCGCTGATGTCTTTGATCACATAATCTGCGCCTGCTTCTTTGTACACTTCTGCCACACGTTTACATTCTGCCATTCTCTCCGCCGGTGACAGGTCATCGTATTCTTCTTTTGTAAGTCCCATTACTGAGCTTCCTTCGATCACTCCCACAGAGAGCACGCCTGCATTCTTTCCTTCTTTAATATCGGCTACCGTATCTCCGACTTTGATTACCTTCTTTACGGAGGACACTCCCAGCATTTCTATATTTTTGAAAATCATATACGGATACGGACGTCCAATATTACCTACGGAATTCGGGCTCACCCACAGATCCGGCTCATATCCATTCTGCTTTGCAGCCGGTACAACAATATTCATCATTTCGTCTGTATATCCTGTTGTCGAACCGATTTTTATTCCACGCTCCCGAAGTTCCTTAATAGTATGAACCACATGAGGCTTCACATCTGCAAAACGAGGCAGGATCTCCAGTGTCTTTCTCTCCATAATCTGATAAATATCATGTACATCTTCCTCTGTCCAGTTCCTATGATGATTCTCTTTCCATAGTTTGTCAATTCTCTCCATACTCATCATTGTGCGGATATGATCGATCTTGAGCATCCCCATCGGTTTTCTCACTTCTTCCATCGTCGGCTCAATTCCATAGGCTTTGAACGCCTCAACAAATGCCTGCACGGGTGCAAAACATCCATAATCCACAGTTGTTCCTGCCCAGTCAAAAATCACTGCTTCTATCTTTTTCATCTGTTACACCTCCATACCGTGAAGCTTGAAAAACTCACGAAATATCTCAACTAATCTCAAAATATCTTCTCTGTAAATTTCACCAATATTGCCGATTCGGAATGTATCTGCCTCTGTTACTTTTCCCGGATAAATCGCATATCCCCGCTCTTTGATAAACTCATACATCTCTGCAAAAGAGAAATCATGACTGTCAGGATAGAAAAATGTAGTGATGATCGTTCCCTGGTGTTCTGCATCTATGTATGGCTGAATGCCAAATTCTTTCATTTTCTCGATCAGAAGGCGGTTATTCTCTTCATATCTCTTTGCCCTCGCCGGAATGCCGCCCTCTTCCTTCAGCTCTTCTAAAGCTTTTGCAAATGCCAGTACCACATGCGTAGGGGATGTAAATCTCCACTTTCCATCCACACTCATAGTCTTCCACTGGTCATATAAATCCAAAGAAAGACTTCTTGCTTTCCCCTCGCTTGCTTCCAATTGATCTTTTCTGCAAATAACAAAGGAAAATCCCGGAACTCCTTGAATACATTTATTTGCGCTACTTACAAGGAAATCAATTCCAAGTTTTTGCACCTCGATATCCACACCTCCAAAGCTGGACATGGCATCTACAATAAATGTCTTCCCTTTTCCCTTTACTTCTTTTGCTACAGACTCAATATCATTTAATATTCCTGAGGTCGTCTCACTATGTACCATTGCCACATGTGTAATGGACGGATCTTTTTCCAGCAGTTCTTTTACCTTTTCCGCAGATGGCACTTTATTATAGTGCTCATTATAAATCATATACGGAATTCTCTGATGCTTCGCAATATCTTCCATTCTCTCACCATATGCTCCGTTGGCGGCTATCAGCAATTTATCATTGTCGCCAATCACACTGGATAATACAGATTCCACTCCGAAAGTTCCGCTTCCCTGCATCAATACTACCGTATAAAGGTTTCGGTCAGCATGTGCAAGATCTAACAGCTCTTCCCGGATTTTCTGTGTAATCTTTTTATAGTCATCATCCCATGTACAATGGTCAAAAAGCATCTCTTTCTTTACAGATTCCGTTGTCGTCAATGGTCCCGGTGTTAATAATTTATAAGTATTCATTTCTATTTACTATTTACCTCTCTTTATTTACATTCTTCTGATAATTCCTGATGTTTTTTCAACAGATCTACACTTAATTTCTCTTCAAATACCTTCGGGTTTCCTGATGTATTTGCAGCATCCACGGTTTCCCCTTCATACAGTGCGATAGGATACGTCTCAAGAAGCTCCTCTCTTCCGCTTTTGATGATACATTCTGCCATTTTCATCGCTTCCGGATTGGTATCTTCTCCTTTATCTACAACTGCGACAGACTCTGTCAAAGTAAAGTTTCCTTCTGTCGGATCTACATAATCAATTGGAAGTGTTCTAGTTTTAGCATAGAAAACTCCTTTCTTTTTCTCAAACAACAGTTGTATTTTACTCATTTCCGACTCTCAAAAACAACGCAGTCACCGTTAACCTTTTGTAAAATTTAACGCAAAAAAATCCGGGCAAAGTTAAAAACTTTACCCGGATTTCATTTTCTTATCACGTATTATCGTCTGTTTCTTTTATTCTGCAACATCTTTCATGCTGAAAGAGAATCTTCCCATCTTGTCTTTTCCAAGGCAGACAACCTTCACTTTGTCTCCAAGTGTCAGTACGTCTTCTACGTGGTTTACTCTTTCTTTAGAAATCTTAGAAATGTGTACCATTCCTTCTTTTCCAGGCGCAAACTCAACAAATGCGCCAAATTCTTTGATGCCGATTACAGTTCCTTCCAGAACCTGTCCTGCCTCAAAATCTGTTACGATGATACAGATCAGCTTTCTCGCTTCATCCATGCTTGCAGCATCAGTACCACAGATTGATACATTACCATCATCTGTAATGTCGATCTTCACGCCGGTCTGTTCGATGATCGCATTGATCGTCTTACCGCGCTGTCCGACTACATCACCAATCTTCTGTGGGTCAATCTGCATCTGAATGATCTTCGGTGCAAACTCGCCAACCTCAGCTCTTGGCTCTGCAATCGTCTTACTCATTACTTCATCTAAGATGTATGTTCTTGCTTTCTTTGTAGCTGCAATTGCTTCTTCAATAATCGGTCTTGTCAGTCCGTGAATCTTAATATCCATCTGGATTGCTGTGATACCCTTATGTGTACCAGCAACCTTGAAGTCCATATCACCAAAGAAATCTTCTAATCCCTGAATATCTGTAAGTACTAAATAGTCATCGTCTGTATCGCCTGTCACAAGACCTGCTGAAATACCTGCAACAGCAGACTTAATCGGAACACCTGCCGCCATCAGTGACATAGAAGATGCACAGATACTTGCCTGTGAGGTAGAACCGTTGGACTCAAATGTCTCAGACACCGTACGAATTGCGTAAGGGAAGTCTGTTTCACTTGGAAGTACCGGAACAAGGGCACGCTCTGCCAATGCACCGTGTCCGATCTCACGACGTCCCGGTCCTCTGGATGGTCTGGTCTCACCAACAGAATAAGACGGGAAGTTATAGTGGTGCATATATCTCTTTGATGTCTCTGCTTCATCAAGACCATCAAGTCTCTGGGCTTCTGCAAGAGGTGCAAGTGTTGTCACTGTACAGATCTGAGTCTGTCCACGAGTAAACATCGCAGAACCATGTACTCTCGGAATCAAATCTGTCTCCGCTGCTAATGGACGAATCTGATCGATTGCTCTTCCGTCCGGACGCTTATGATCTTTTAAGATCATCTTGCGGACTGTCTTTTTCTGATACTGATATACAGCCTCTCCAAGAACTGCAAGCCACTCCTCGTTCTCTGCAAATGCTTCCTCTAATTTCTCAGTAATCTGGCGGATATTTTCTTCTCTTACCTGTTTCTCATCGGTAAATACAGCCTCTTCCATTGCCTCCGGTGGAACGATTTCCTTGATTGCCGCAAACAATTCTTCCGGCACTGCACAGCTCTCATAAGCATGTTTTTCTTTTCCACACTCTGCAACGATTGTATCGATAAATGCGATCACTTTCTGGTTCAACTCATGTGCTGCAAAGATTGCATCGATCATCTGCTGTTCCGGAACTTCATTTGCTCCAGCTTCGATCATGATGACTTTCTCTTTTGTAGATGCAACTGTAAGTGCCATATCCGAAGCTTCCTTCTGTGCTGCTGTCGGGTTAAATACAAATTCTCCGTCTACAAGACCTACCTGTGTTGTAGAGATCGGTCCGTCAAACGGAATATCGGAAATACTTGTAGCGATTGCCGCGCCAAGCATTGCTGTAAGCTCTGGGGAACAATCCTGATCTACAGATAATACAAGGTTCTCCAATGTCACGTCATTGCGGTAATCCTTCGGGAATAACGGTCTCATTGGACGGTCAATGACACGACAGGTAAGAATCGCATTCTCAGATGCCTTACCCTCTCTCTTATTAAATCCTCCCGGAATCTTTCCTACTGCATATAATCTCTCATTATATTCTACGCTTAATGGGAAGAAATCAATTCCCTCTCTCGGCTTCTCAGAAGCAGTTGCTGTACATAACACAGTTGTGTCACCGTAATGCATAAGCACTGCACCGTTTGCCTGTTTTGCCACTCTGTCTACATCTACTCTCAGAGTCCTTCCGGCTAATTCCATCTCAAACTTTTTATACATAGTGTTCTCCTTTTCTTTTTCTTCGGACAGGGAACACCGAAACTACTGAAAAAAGCATTTTAAACAAATACGCTTTTCAGTGGTCTCGGTCTGGGCTCCTGCCCGTAATCTTATTAATAATATCATAGAAACATATCCATGACAAGGCTTCGGCGCATAAAAAAACTCCCATGCTGTAAAACAGCCGGGAGCTTTTATTGTTGCGTTGCTTGTCTGTATAAATTGGTTTTCTCTTACTTTCTGAGTCCTAATCTCTCGATCAGTGTACGATATCTCTCGATATCTGTCTTCTTAAGGTATGCAAGAAGTCCTCTTCTCTGACCTACCATCTTAAGAAGTCCTCTTCTTGAGTGATGATCCTTAGGATTTGCTTTGAAGTGATCTGTCAGATCGTTGATTCTAGCTGTAAGAATAGCTACCTGAACTTCCGGTGAACCTGTATCTCCGGCTGTTCTTCCGAAATCTTTAATGATCTGCTCTTTCTGTTCTTTAGAAACCATTTTGTTTTCCTCCTTATTTCTCTCTGAATTAACGCCTGATATTAAGTAATGGCTGGAGTATCCAATTACCGAACATCGGCTATCACACTGAGACAGTATAGCATACCATCTTGCAATTGTAAAGCAATATTTCTACAGTTCTTCTTCGTCATCTTCCTCTTCAACCGGAGGTTCCATAATCGCAAATGCAATATTGGTGGCATGGTCAGCTACACGCTCAAGACCGGATACAGTATCCGAGAAGATCATTCCCGCTTCCGGCGTACATTTATTTTTCGTCAAACGCTTCACATGGGCGCGCTGCAGCTTCTTTTCATCCTGGTCAATCTCATCTTCCAGACTCAAGATTTCCCGCATATGTTCCGAGTTCTTATTTGTAAACATATCCAACGAATAATGAAGGAGGCGTACTACTTTTTCCATCATATCATTCAACTGTTTCTGCGCCTTTTCACTCAGTTCGATCTTATCGTCCATTCTGCGCTTTGCCGCATCTGCAAAGTTCTCTGCATGATCTCCGATTCGCTCAATATCATTTACCACATGGAACAAGCCTCCAAGAAGATCCGCATCTGCTGTCGGCAGATCCATCTCCCCTGCTTTTACAAGATAATCGGTGATCTTGTGGTTCATAAAGTTAATATAACTTTCTGTGCGATAGATTTCCTCCACAAGTTCCGCACGCGGATTACAGAGAACATCCATACCTCTTTTCAGATTGGCGATCGCCACATTTCCCATATGCTCTATTTCTTTGATACCATCATGAACAACTGTTGTTGGGGAAATAATGTTTTTCCCTCCGATATAGTGAAGCTTAAATTCATCACCCGGTTTTTCATCCTGCCCGGGAACCACCTTATAAGTTGCCTTAACAATCCAACCCATGAACGGGAATAAAATAGCAACTTCGAACACTTTCATAATTGTGTGGACATTGGCAACCGCTCTTGCCGGATCATTGCCTGACATATGCATAATTGCATCTGTGATCGGTGTAAGTGCGAACAGCAGGATAACAAAAGAAACTGCCGATCCGACTACATTGAACAGGAAATGGATCATTGCCGCACGTTTTGCATCTTTATTTCCGCCAAGACTTGCGATCAGTGCGGAAACACAAGAACCCATATTACAGCCCAACACTAAAAACGGACAGATTGTAAATGCCAGAAGTCCCTGTGACGCCATCAAAATAACAATACCAACCGTAGCAGATGAGCTCTGTAGGATTGCAGTGATCACAAAACCTACCATCATAGCGGCAAACGGGTTTCTCAGTGATTTTAATAATTCAACAATATGTGGGGATTCTTTGATTGTTGTCATTGCGTCTCCCATAATACTGAGTCCTAAAAACAGGATACCAAATCCAAGAATCACTTCTCCGACATTTTTCACCTTTACCTTTTTACAGAACATCACCATAACAACACCGATGATTACAAATAAAGGTGCAATATCCGATAAATTAAATGCGATCAACTGACCGGTTACTGTAGTACCGATATTGGCTCCTAAGATTACTCCAGTCGCCTGCAAAAGAGTCATAAGACCTGAATTTACAAAGCTGACTACCATAACCGTCGTAGCGCTTGATGACTGAACTACCACTGTAAATAAAATACCGACCACCATTCCGATAAATCGATTTTTCGTGAAGAATTCTAAGATTCCTCTCATTCTGGCTCCGGCTGCTTTCTCCAGCCCTTCACTCATATCTTTCATACCCAGCAGAAATAATCCAAGCCCGCCAAGCAGAGAGAAAAATGTCACCATATCCATTTGTATTCTCCTTTATCTTTGGAAATAATTTTCTCCGTAATGAATATCTTTTTCCACATAGTTTTTCAGCGCTTCCACATTCTGAAATTTCTTTTCCGGACGATGGAACTCCAGAAATTCTATGCGAACTTTTTTTCCGTAAGCGTCTGCTGTATACCCAAACAAATAACATTCTACCAGCACCTGTTCTCCATTGGATACCGTTGGCTTTCTTCCAATATTGGAGACTCCATTATACCAGATGCCATCCACATTTATTCGACTCACATACACGCCGCACGGCGGCAAAAGCTTTTCTTTTGGCCACACAACATTCATTGTCGGGAAACCAAGTGTCCTTCCCAGCTGTCTTCCATGTTCTACTATACCATTTACTCCATAACGATAACCGAGAAGTGTCTCTGCCAGTTTCATATCACCATCCTGCACCACTTCTTTAATATACGTACTGCTGATCTCGCGGCCATGATAGCGTTCTTTTTCTACTACGACTGCATGATAATCGTATTTATCCGTATATGCTTTCAACAGATCAGCGTCACCTTTCTGACCGTATCCAAAGTGAAAATCTGTCCCTACGACGACATAATCCGCATGAAAGACGCCTTTAATAATTTTCGAGATAAACTCCTCTGCCTCCATGTGGCGGAACTCATCCGAAAACGGACAGTTAATCAAATAATCAACATTTTCCAGACGTTCTTTACGTTCTTCCTTTGTCATCAGAACCTGGCGTCCACTCATATCAAATGCACACAGAGCGCTCTTTACCCCCTGCTGCTCCTGAAATGTCTTTACATTCTCCACCAATTTCTGGTGTCCTCTGTGTAAGCCATCAAATTTTCCAAAGGTCACTGCTGACTTTCCGGTGTCTGTATATTCTTTCAGACCTTCTATATACTGCATTTTTATCCCTCTCGTTATAAGCTTTCCTGATCAAAAAACATTTTCATGATCGTATAGTCTTTCTTTGCTGCCCGATATCGGTACAGACCTATGAAATGCTCCTCTTGGTCATATACCCGAACCGGTTCTTCATCACGAACATCCAGCTTATCTAAAACAGCTCTGTCCGGAAATGGATTCCCATTATAGATTAATTTCTTCCATCGATCCATGACAACAGCTTTTGGATATTCTGAAAACATCTCATCAATCGGAAGGATCAATTCTTCCAATTTACCTTTTTCCTTACTCTCTTCAATCTGAGACAGCGTATATGCGTTCTCTAGCTGAAAGCGGCTGACCTGCGTACGTAAAAGCTCTTCCATACAACCTCCGCACCCAAGACTTTCACCAATATCATGGCAAAGTGTACGAATATATGTCCCCTTTGAACAGTGTACTCTCATTTTCACTCTCGGAAGCTCCACCTTGAGAATATCAATGTTATAGATCTTGATATTCCTCGGCTTACGCTCTATGCTTTTCCCTTCTCTGGCAAGCTCATAGAGTTTTTTTCCACCCACTTTCAACGCAGAATACATGGGCGGAATCTGCGCATAGCCTCCTTCAAAAGTGGAGATTTTCTCTCGAAGTATTGCTTCGGTAACGGAAGAGGTGTCTCTTCTCTCCAATATTTTCCCCGACACATCCTGCGTATCGGTAACAGTGCCAAGAAGCAGCACCGTTTCATACACTTTGTCTTTGTCTGTTAAGAGGTCACATAATTTTGTTGCCCTTCCAAGACACACCGGAAGCACTCCTTCCGCATCCGGATCAAGCGTTCCTGTATGACCGATTTTCTTCTGTCCCACAATGCCTCTTAATTTAGCAACTACATCATGGGAAGTAAATCCCTTTTCTTTATATACATTGATGATTCCATGTATCATACATTTTCTCCCAACTGTAGTGCAATCTGTGCAGACAAATTGTTAAGAACATCATGGACACTGCCTGTCATCGTAAAACCTGCCGCTTTTTTATGTCCGCCGCCTCCAAAATATTGCGCGATCGCACTGACATCTACGTCCTTAGAGGAACGAAGACTCACTTTATATTCATTTGGCGATATCTCGTACAAAAATATTGCAACTTCCACACCCTTAGTGTTGCGAAGCTGACTGACGATCCCGTCCAGATCCTTCGGTGTCACACCATAGAATTCCAGCGTCTTCTGGCGAAAATAAGATGCAATACATTTTCCATCCATGAACAAAATACTTTCCAACATTGCACGCCCGAGAATCTGATTCTGTGCGTATGTTTTTTCATAGTAGGTGTTCTGGATGATTGCAGGAGCATCAATCCCTTTTTCCATTAATCTGGCTGCTGCCCGCATTGTAGACGGCGCAGTACATGAATATTGAAATACGCCGGTATCATGGACAATTCCAAGATATAAAGCTTCTGCTGTGGAAACACTCATCTTCTCTTCGTCCAGCAGATGATACACCAGTTCAGAAGTCGAACTCGCCTCTGGTTTAATGTGGTTTTCCTCGGCAAAGCTCTGGTTGCTGATATGATGATCGATACAAAATGTATGCGCTGCCTGTTCAAAGAGAGGCGCTGAAAAGCCCAATCGTCCCTGATCTCCACAATCCAGACACAAAAACAGGTCGTAGCTCATATTTTTTGGAATCTCGTGTCGAATCTTTTTTGTTCCCTGAAGGAACTTATAAGCCTCCGGTATCTCCTCTAAATAGACATCTACGGTTTTCTCCGGGTAATTCTCCCGAAGGTAATTGTACATTCCCATACAGGAACCTGTACAATCACCATCTGGGCGGACATGGCCTCCGATCGCAATGGTACGTGCCTCTTCAATCCTTTTACTGAACATCTTGATCACCTACTGATTCTTTCGTCACTTCATCAATCTTTCTTGACATGTTCACGCCATATTCGATGGACTGATCCAGAATAAAACGAATCTCCGGTGTATTACGCATGTTCAATGTGCGTGCAAGTTCTCTGCGGATATAACCTTCTGCGCTCTGAAGACCTTCCAATGTATCAGCCTGCGCTTTTTCATCACCTAACACGCTGATATATGCCTTACAGGTCTTAAGATCCGGAGCAACCTCCGCTGCAACTACAGATGTCCACGGGGCAACGCGTGGATCTTTGATCCCGCCCCGGATAATATTGCTGAGTTCTCTCTGCACTTCTGTATTCACTCTTGTATTTTTAATACTTCGTTTTCTCATATTCTATTCCCTTCCTTCCACGGCAGGGATATGGTTTTTACAAACAACTATCTTGGGATCTCAACCATCTTAAATGCTTCTACCTGATCTCCCTCTTTGACATCGTTAAAGTTTGCAAATACAAAACCACATTCATAACCTGCTCTTACTTCTTTTACATCGTCTTTGAAACGTTTCAGTGATGCAAGGGCGCCTTCGAAGATTACAATGCCATCTCTTGTGATGCGCACGGAGCAATCTCTTTCAAATGTTCCGTCCAGCACATAAGAACCGGCGATCGTTCCCACACCGGAAGCCTTAAATGTCTGACGAACCTCTGCGTGTCCGAGCACTTTCTCTTCAAAGATCGGATCAAGCATACCTTTCATTGCCGCCTCCACATCTTCAATCGCGCTGTAAATGACACGGTACAGACGGATATCTACGCCTTCTCTCTCTGCGGTCTCTTTGGCAGTTGCATCCGGACGGACATTAAATCCGATAATGATTGCATTTGATGCTGAGGCAAGACTTACGTCTGACTCATTGATCGCACCGACACCGCCATGAATGATCTTGACAACAACTTCGTCATTGGAAAGCTTCAAAAGACTCTGCTTCATTGCCTCTACAGATCCCTGTACATCGGCTTTAACTACAATTCCAAGTTCCTTCAGGTTTCCTTCCTGAATCTGGGTAAACAGATCATCCAATGATAATTTAGACTTGGTTTCCTCTAACAATTTTACTTTGCTCTGAGAAATAAATGTCTCTGCAAAGCTTCTTGCATCTTTATCATTTGCACATCCTACAAATACCTCCCCGGCATTCGGAACGTCATTCAGTCCGAGGATCTCTACCGGAACAGACGGACCTGCTTCTTTCACACGTCTTCTTTTATCATCCATCATAGCGCGGACTTTACCGTGAGCAGATCCTGCTGCAATGGCGTCTCCAACACGGAGTGTACCTTTCTGTACAAGGACAGTTGCCACAGAACCGCGTCCTTTATCAAGCTGTGCTTCTAATACAAGACCTCTTGCTCTTCTATTTGGATTTGCTTTTAATTCCAACACTTCCGCAGTAAGAAGAATCATTTCCATTAAATCTTCGATACCTTCTCCGGTCTTTGCAGAAACCGGAACAAAGATTGTGCTTCCGCCCCAGTCTTCCGGAATGAGTTCATACTCTGTAAGCTCCTGTTTTACACGTTCGATATTTGCACTTGGCTTATCAATCTTATTCACAGCGACAATAATCTCTACACCGGCTGCTTTCGCATGGTTGATTGCTTCTACTGTCTGTGGCATTACACCGTCATCGGCAGCTACTACAAGAATTGCAATATCTGTAGACTGAGCACCTCTAAGTCTCATAGCTGTAAACGCTTCATGTCCCGGTGTGTCAAGGAATGTAATCTTCTCGCCATTTGCCTCGACAACAGAAGCTCCGATATGCTGTGTGATTCCTCCTGCCTCTCCTCCGATTACATTCGTATGGCGGATTGCATCCAAAAGAGATGTTTTACCGTGGTCAACGTGTCCCATAACACAGACAACCGGCGGACGTTTCTTCATTTTCTTTTCGTCCTCTTCTTCTTCCTTGAGAAGTTCTTCAATCACATCGACTACTTCTTCTTTTTCGCAAAGCACATCAAATTCTAATGCAATTTCTTCTGCTGTCTCATAATCGATTTCTTGATTGACTGTTACAATTTTCCCCTGCATAAAGAGCTTTTTCACAATCACAGATGGTACGATTTTCATCTTATCAGCCAACTCTTTGATTGTCAAAACTTCCGGAATCACAATGGATTTAATCTCTTCTTCCTGTTTCTGCTCCTTTGGCTGCGGCTTCTGCATCTGTTTCTGTCCCTTTAACATACGCTCATCATCTTCATGACGGTAGTCTCTCTTCTTATGGTCGTCTTTTCCTTTGCCTTTATTACTTCTCTGAGGTTTCTGTGTCGGAGCTTCCGGCGCCGGAATGGAAGATGCATTATTTTTTCTATCCTGTCTTCTGTCACCGAACTGTCCGCCTTGGCGACGATCACCACGGTCGTTTCTTCTGTCATTGTTTCTGTCGCCGCGGTCGTTTCTTCTATCATTATTTCTATCGCCGCGGTCCTGTCTTCTATCGTTATTTCTATCACCAAACTGTCCGCCTTGACGACGATCGCCACGGTCATTTCCTCTGTCAGAGCGCTCCTGTCTTCTGTCGCCGTTTCTGCCGCCGCGGTCCTGTCTCTCTGAACGTGTATCGTTCATCCGACGCTCCGGCTGTGCTTTTTCTACTGCCTTCTCCGCTGGTTTCTCCACCGGTTTTTCTACCGGTTTCTCCACTGGTTTCTCTACCGGCTTTTCTACTGGTTTCTCTACTGGTTTTTCTACCGGTTTCTTTACTGGTTTCTCCTGTACAGGCTGTACTTTCTCGGCTTCCTGTTTCGGAACTGCATGACCCTTCGCAGGACGACCGTTATTCACCTGCATTGGTCTTCCCTGTGAAGCTGCCGGTTTTCCTGCCGGACGTTTTCCTGATTTGTTACCATTCTTTGTATTCTGAGGACGGAACACCTGCACAATACTTTTTTTCTTCGGTACCTCTGCCGCTTTTTCTTCTGTCTTCTCTGATTTACCAAAGGAGTTTCTTACGATCTCGGCATCTGCCTCCTCCAGTGAACTCATATGACTTTTTACTTCTATATTCTTCTCGCCAAGAAATTCAACTACTTCTTTACTTGACACATTTAATTCTTTTGCTAATTCATATACTTTAATTTTTGCCATCTACACGACCTCCTTTACACAGTCTGACTCTCTTCTGCTTTTATATGCTTTAAGATCCCTTTTGCAAACCCCTCATCAAGGACTGCAAGAGATGCCCGCATCTCTTTTCCCATCGCATGCCCAAGAGTATCTTTATCTTTATAAAAATAGATTGGAACTTCATAAAATTCACACATGTTTTGGAATTTTTTCTTTGTATTATCAGAAGCGTCATCCGCAACAAGCACTAGAAATGCTCTCCCCGACTTCACTTCTTTTTCGGTACAAAATTCTCCGCTTGCCGTCTTACCTGCTCTTGTTGCAAGACTGACCAGTGATAAGACTTTACTCTGACTCAATCTCATTCATCTCCTTTTCCAGAACCTCATAAACTTCTGTTGGAATCGCCTGTTTGAAAGAACGCTCAAGCCCTTTATTCTTTACTGCTTTGAGCAAACACTCTCTGCAAGGGCAAATATACGCGCCTCTTCCGTTTTTCTTTCCTGTGGCATCCAAAGAGAAGTCTCCTTCTTCTGTACGAACAATACGGATCATCTCTTTTTTACTTTTCATTTCCTGACATCCCACACATTTACGCATAGGAACTTTCTTATTCTTCACTGAATTCCTCACCATTTTCTTCGTAATTTTCGTCGTAGTCCTCTTCGTACTCCTGCTCATAAACGCCTTCCATCAACTCCATATAGTTTTCCGGAAGTTCGCCGGACTCAATTGCCTGTGACTCACTCTTAATATCAATCTTAAATCCGGTAAGTCTTGCCGCCAGTCTTGCGTTCTGACCTTCTTTACCAATCGCAAGAGATAACTGATAATCCGGCACGATTACACTTGCCACTTTCTCATCCGGATCTGCCATAACGGAAATAACTTTTGCCGGACTTAATGAATTCTCAATTAAGATCGCCGGATTATCACTCCAGTTAATGATATCGATCTTCTCACCACGCAGCTCTTGTACGATGGCGTTCACTCTTGCACCGTTCATTCCTACGCATGCTCCTACCGGATCAACGTCTGGATCGTTGGACCATACTGCAATCTTGCTTCTGCTTCCTGCTTCTCTTGCAATACTTTTGATCTCAACAATTCCATCTTTAACTTCCGTCACTTCTGACTCAAACAAACGCTTCACAAGTTCCGGATGTGTACGGGACACTAAAATCTTAGGTCCTTTCGTTGTATTCTTAACTTCTACTACGTACAGTTTAATTCTCTCTGTCGGCTTAAATACTTCGCCTTTCACCTGCTCGTTTTCTGTAAGCATAGCGTCTGCTTTTCCAAGATTAATGCTCACATTTTTTCCCACATAACGCTGTACGATACCTGTAACGATATCTTTTTCTTTTTCAAAATACTGATCATAGACTACTTTACGCTCTTCTTCGCGGATCTTCTGTAAGATCAGGTTCTTTGCATTCTGTGTTGCAATACGTCCAAAAGATTTTGATTCAATCGGAATCTGGACAATATCACCAATATCATATTTTCCATCAATATTTCTTGCATCTTCAAGACTGATCTGCTCTAATGTATCTTCTACTTCTTCTACCACTTCTTTTTCTGCAAATAACTGATAGTCACATGTTTCTTTATCCATGATCACTTTCACATTGTCTGCTTTTCCAAAATGATTTTTGCATGCATTGAGAAGGGAGTTCTCAATCGCCTCCAACAAAGTCTCTTTGCTGATGTCTTTTTCTTTTTCTAAAATATTCAACGCTTCTAATAATTCTGTGTTCATTCTACTTCTCCTCCTAAATTAAAAATCGAACGCAAGGCGTATAAGCGCAATATCGCCTTTCTCAAATGTTTTTAAAGTTTCATCATCCAGTTCAATTGTCACGGTATCTTTGTCATAGTCTTTCAAAATACCCGTAAACTCTTTTTGTTTATCTATCATACGGTAAGTCCTGATATCTACTTCTTTACCAAGACTCCGTTTGAAATCCTTTTCTTTTTTAAGCGGTCTTCCAAGCCCCGGAGAGCTTACTTCCATAATATAAGTATCATCAATATAATCTTTTTCATCCAGAATATCTGACAATCTGCGGCTTACCTTCTCGCAGTCATCAATACTGATACCACCTTCTTTGTCAATATATGTGCGAAGATACCATGTGCCTCCTTCTTTTACATATTCCACATCCACCAGTTCAAATCCATATTCCTCTACGATGGGAAGTAATATTTCCTCTGTCTTCTGTTCATAAACTTCTCTTTTTGACAACGTATAATTCCTCCTTGCCGCAAATTTTGTCCATAGGACTTTCAGTTATCTGCTCATCAACAAAGAAGAGTGAACTTTCGTTCACTCTTCTGCCGATTCCTCTATGTTACTGTCATTAAGTATAACACTCTCTTCTTTGAAATGCAAGGGGTATAAATGGATTTCTATTCTATTCATATAAATAGATTTCTATTCTATTCATTTTTCCGTATTTCCTCCACAAGACTGTTCTTTCTCTGCGGAGCATATGCAAGATACGGCACCACGATACCGAAAAGAATTAAGAACGGACATGCCACCAGCATTGGCCAGATGACAAACTTATATTTCATAAACCATATGCCTCCCGACAGAACACGGACTACTGTAAATGAAAACAAACTTCCAAAGACAAGCACTGCCAGTATTGTAATTCCCGCATAATAGAGCCCCTCCAGAATCAGCATACGAAGAAGCTGCTTCTTCGTCATACCGATTGCTTCCATCATGGCAAATTCTTTTCGTCTCGTCACAACATTGGTCAATACCGAATTAATAAAATTCAAAATACCGATCAGACCGATGACAATACTAAGTGTTCCGCCTACTAAAATAAAAAGATTCTTCATTCCTGCGAACTCATCAATATACTTCTGTTTCGATTCATAATCCATCAAAGGTTCCGTTGTTGTCGTATAATTTTCGACAAATTGTCCGTAAGATTTCTCTTTCTGATCTTCCACGTTCATAAGATAGCTCATAAGGAAATCTGCTGATTCCATCTCTTTAAATATATCTGCTGTTGTATAATAACAGAACATAATACTGTATCGGTTTGTAAGCGCATAATAATTTTCTTTTATCACCGATAAGATTTCAAACTCTCTCTTACTTCCGTCAGGAAGAACCAGTGTCACCTTATCTCCCGCATGATGCGCCATTTCCTTTTCATTCACTACACCATTATCATCGGTAGTGGCGCTGTAAAGCAGATATTTCCCAGAAGCCAGTTTCTCTTTGATCACTTTTACAACCACTGTCCGCCCTTTGCTCCTCGCCAGATTGGGCCATGCCATCTTCCAGATTTTTCCTCCATCTGTAGATTTCTTCTGCTTGTCTTGCCCACTTTTATTTTTCCCTTTTCGAAGTGCACCAATTTCCGCACCTTCCGTATAACGGACTGCCTCCACCGGTGAAACTCTCGCCGCAATCTTCGCCGGTTTTCGAATGGAAATCAATACCGTACGCATGAAGCTCCACATATTTTCGGTCTCCTGTCCACAACGTATCTATCAGCTGTTCTCTCGTAAGGGTCTGACCGATGTGTTCCGTAAAAAGTTTCAACAACTTCTGTTCTGTCTTACTTAAAACAATCTCCTGTCCATCTGCCAGATATCTCATTTCATCATAGAAAAACTGAAATCGTTCATCCTCATACCCATACGATTCTGTCTGCCGGATGCGAAAGCGCATTCGCTCCACTCTTGCCCGAAGTACCATCAAGCTAAAGGGCTTGGTAATATAATCATCTGCCCCCAGCCTAAACCCTGTCACTTCGTCAATTTCCAAATCGTTGGCGGTCAGCATCAACACCGGGATCTGGGAAGCCCGACGAATCTCTTTTAACAACTCATATCCACTTCCATCAGGGAGATTGACGTCCAGAAGTACCATATCAACCGCATTGTTTTTCCAGATCTCCTGTGCCTGTGCCAGCGTTAATGCACTTAAAAACTCAACGGCTTCCTCCTTTAACGCCAGTGCAATCCCCCGATTTAATCCTCTATCGTCTTCTACAATCAATATCTTATATGTATTCAACGCCACTCGCCCCGCTTAAATGCCATCATCATCTCATTGGTAAGGCTACAATCCTCTTCCTTCACAGGCATCTCATCTCTTTCAAACCATTCTGCAAGAGCAAGCTCCTCTTGATCCAAAGTAATTTCCGCCTCTCCGTCCAACTCACAGAAGAAGCCCATCAGTAACGTATCTGACATAGACCAAGGCTGACTTTTGTAATAACGGATGTTTTTTACCTTCAAGCCGACTTCTTCCATCACTTCGCGGTGCACCGTTTCTTCAATGGTTTCTCCCACTTCATTAAAACCTGCAAGAAGCGCATATTTTTTAAATTCTCTGCCTGCATATTTTGACATAAGAATTTTATTTCCATGCGTAACGCCAATGATAACCGCCGGACAGATCTTCGGAAATTCCATCAACCCGCAGGAAGGGCAGCGCATCATCCGCTCTTTTTCATCATGCACCATAGGCTTCCCACATCTTCCGCAAAAACGTCTTGTTTCATACCAGCGGGAAAGCTGCCATCCTGTAATGCCGGCAAATGATAAATATTTTGGTTTTGAAGCACGAAAGAAGCTGACATCTTCCCACTCGTATGTGCTGTGTTCACAGAGAGCCTCTCCACTCTTAGCACCTCCAAGATAAAATCTCCTGTCATCTATGGTAAATAAATAAGTATATGTATGATATAAATCACCTTCATCTACGCCCGCATTCACCGCTTCTTTGAACGTGGGATATACCACTTCTTCCCCCTCCCGACGAAGCAACAGGTTTCTTCCTTTGTAGCATAGAAGAATACTGTTCGCCGTAGGTTTTATGGGCTGATATTCATTTCTATATTGATGTGGTGCAATATCCTGTATCATTTCTATCCTCTCGCTTTCGTTCCATTGGTATCTCGTTTTCCAAGCTTCAATCGGTTCAGCGTCACTTCACGGTCTCGATAGCTTACTTTGGTTTCTGTTCCTTCCTCAAAGAGATATACCGACTCCAGTTCATCGTCCTTCTTTAACTTGATTCCACGGACACCGACTGCTCCTTTTTTCTTCTCCGACACTTCTTCTGCCGAGAATCTTAAGAAATATCCATCCTTGGTCTGTAATACAATCTGCTGATTATCGTTAATCACCTGCACGCTTGCCACTTGATCTTCCGCTTGAAGCTTTGTAGCTGCAATCGTACGCTTCGCCACTTGAAATTCAGTACCTTCTACTTTCTTCACCATCCCCTGCTTTGTGGCAAACAGTAATTTTGCATAGCGAAGCTGCTCCCCGTCACAGATGTAGATCAATTCTTCTTTTGTACTGTCATAATTACTTACATTGTCAATCGGAAGTCCCTTATCACGGAATTTTCCAAACGGAAGATCCAGCACTTTAATCTGATGCATCTTGCCCTCCGCAGTAAAAATACATAGTTTTCCTGTATTCAGACAGTGTACAATATATTTATTCTCGTTATCTGCCGCCTCTTTATTTCTCTCGTAGGTCGCCACATCTACTGTCTTGGCATACCCAAAGCGATCCATCAGGAACACAACTCCCTGCTCTTCAATCTTCTTCTCTTCGTATACTGCCTCTTCTGCATTTTCCACTACCGTGCGGCGTTTTCTCGCAAATTCTTTCTTGAATCTATCAAGATCCTCGATAATAACATCCGACATAGAACTATAATTATTTAAAATATCTTCATATCTTGCAATATTGGCAAGTGTGGTCTCGTGCTCTTTCATCAGAGCTTCAATCTCAAGACCAATGAGCTTGTATAGACGCATCTCCAAAATCGCTGTCGCCTGCCGCTCCGTAAATCGAAGCATAGCCGCCATCTTCTTGGAAATGCCGGATTTGAACTTAATATTTTCTGTTACGCCTTTGGTCAGACACGCCTTAGCGTCTTTCACTGACTGACTTCCTCTTAAAATCTCAATAATGAGATCGATCACATCACATGCCTTAATAAGACCTTCTTGTATCTCTTTTTTATCTAATTCTTTCGCAAGAAGATTCTTATACTTTCTCGTCGCAAGCTCGAACTGGAAATCTACATGGTGCTCAATGATTTTCTTAAGCCCCATCGTCTCCGGTCTTCCATTTGCAACCGCAAGCATATTTACCCCGAAAGTATCTTCCAAGCGAGTCTTCTTATAGAGCATATTCGTCAGATTCTCTATGTCCGCACCTTTTTTTAATTCAATGACGATGCGGATTCCTTCCTTGGAAGACTGGTTGGAAATATCCACGATATCGCTGGTCTTCTTAGACTCTACCAATGCACAGACATCATTTAAGAATTTTCCGATTCCCACTCCGATCATCGTATAAGGAATCTCTGAGATCACAAGGCGTTTTTTACCGCCTTTCATCTCTTCTACATCCACTTTTCCGCGAATCCGAATCTTTCCGGTTCCGCTTTCATAAATATCAACGAGATCGTCTTTATTTACTACAATACCGCCGGTTGGAAAGTCCGGTCCTTTGATATATTTCATCAGCTGCCTTGTGCTGATATCATCATTTTTCATGTAAGCCTTTACAGCGTCAATCACTTCTCCCAGATTGTGAGTTGGAATGCTGGTAGCCATACCGACCGCAATACCTTCCGCACCATTAACCAGAAGATTTGGCACCCTTACCGGCAGAACTTCCGGCTCTTTCTCTGTTTCATCAAAGTTCGGCACAAAGTCGATGACATCTTTATCAAGGTCCGATAAATAAGCTTCCTGCGTAATCTTGGCAAGTCTTGCCTCTGTATAACGCATTGCAGCCGCTCCGTCTCCTTCGATTGATCCGAAGTTGCCGTGACCGTCTACCAATGTCATTCCCTTCTTAAATTCCTGTGCCATGACAACCAACGCCTCATAGATGGAGCTGTCACCGTGCGGGTGGTATTTACCCATTGTATCTCCCACAATACGGGCGCACTTTCTGTACGGTCTGTCATAACGGATACCAAGCTCGTGCATGTCATAGAGCGTTCTCCTCTGTACAGGCTTTAGTCCGTCTCGCACATCCGGCAGCGCTCTTGCCACAATTACGCTCATGGCATAGTCAATATATGATTTCTTCATCAGCTCTGAATACTCAGTTCTTATGATCTGTGAATCCTGCATTTCTTTGTCTCCCTTTTATACATCCAACTCTGCTTCCGCAGCGTTTTCATAGATAAATGTTCTTCTCGGCGGCACCTCTGTACCCATCAGCATTTCTGTCACATCCGATGCCATTCTTGCGTCTTCGATCTCCACACGCTTCAAAATCCTCGTCTCCGGATTCAGGGTTGTCTCCCACAACTGCTCCGCGTCCATCTCGCCAAGACCTTTGTATCTCTGCAGCGTAAATGGACCATCGTGAGTTTTCCGGTATCTCTCTAATGCTTTATCATCGTAGAGATATTCCTCTTCTCCCTTTTTCGGCATTGCTTTATAAAGAGGCGGCATGGCAATGTAAATATGTCCCTCGTCGATCAGCTCTCTCATAAAACGATAAAATAACGTCAAAAGGAGTGTAGAAATATGCGCGCCGTCCACATCCGCATCCGCCATAATAATAATTTTGTCATAGCGAAGTTTACTGATATCAAAATCATTTCCATATCCTTCTGAAAAACCGCATCCAAACGCATTGATCATTGTCTTGATCTCCGCATTGGCAAGCACCTTGTCTATACTTGCTTTCTCCACATTTAAAATCTTACCGCGGATCGGAAGGATCGCCTGATACATACGGTCTCGCGCTGTCTTGGCAGAGCCGCCCGCAGAATCTCCCTCTACAATAAAGATTTCACACTTGGAAGCATCTCTGCTCTCACAGTTGGCAAGCTTTCCGTTGCTGTCGAAAGAATATTTCTGCTTTGTCAACAGATTTGTTTTCGCTTTCTCCTCTGTCTTTCGAATCTTTGCTGATTTCTCCGCACATCCGATCACTTTCTTAAGATTTTCAAGATTTCGGTCAAAATACCGCACAATCTCTTCACCGGTCACCTTACTGGTTGCTTTCGAAGCATCCGGGTTGTCCAGCTTTGTCTTCGTCTGCCCTTCAAATCTTGGGTCCGGATGCTTGATGGAAATAATTGCAGTCATTCCATTTCTCACATCAGCCCCGGTAAAATTCGAATCTTTTTCCTTCAGAATACCAAGTTCTCTTGCGTACTGGTTGATCACAGTTGTAAAGGTGGTCTTAAATCCGGTCAAGTGGGTTCCGCCTTCACTGTTATAAATATTATTACAGAATCCGAGAATATTTTCGTGGAATTCATTCACATACTGAAAGGCTGCTTCAACCTCAATACCGTCTGACTCCCCTTTGAAATATACCGGCTCATGAATGGCTTCTTTTTTCGAATTCAGATCTTTGATAAAGCCAAGAATCCCATCCGGCTCGTGATACACGATCTTTTCTTTCTCTGCTCCGCGCAGATCTTCAAAGATAATCGTAAGCGACGGGTTCAAATATGCGGTCTCATGCATTCGGCTCTTTACATCATCTGCTTTAAATTTTGTCTTTTCAAAAATCGTATCATCAGGAAGGAAGTTTACTTTTGTTCCTGTCTTCTTCGTCTTCCCGATCTTTGGAAGCAGTCCGTCTTCCAATTCTACAACCGGAAGCCCCTTCTCATAGCGGTCGTGATGTATATATCCCTCCCGGCTGATCTCCACATCCATATATACAGACAATGCATTTACAACAGAAGATCCCACTCCGTGAAGACCTCCGCTTGTCTTATAGGCAGAATCATCGAATTTTCCTCCGGCATGAAGTGTCGTATATACAAGGCGGGCTGCCGGTACTCCCTTGGCATGCATTCCAACCGGAACTCCACGTCCGTTATCGGCAACCGTAGCCGAACCGTCTTTTTCAAGTGTTACTCTGACTTCACTGCAATACCCTGCCAGATGCTCATCCACCGCATTGTCAACGATCTCATAGATCAAATGATTCAAGCCCTTGGTAGACACACTTCCTATATACATTCCCGGTCTTTTTCTGACCGCTTCTAACCCTTCTAAAACTGAAATACTTTCTACATCATATGTATTTTTCTTTGTCATTACACAGATATCCTTTCGCATACTTTTCCATACTGCATTTATCTTAGCACGAAATCTAGACTGAATCAAATATATTTTACGGATCCAGCACACTATCTAGTGTTTTTGCCAACACGACCATCGCATTTTTCATTTCTTCCACCGTATTCGTCTGAGCGCCCGCTTCAATCAATAAACTTTTTGGTTTTAAATGCATGTTATAGCGATAACTTTTAAGGTAGATTCTTCTCGTAAACCCCGGATACATCTTAGCTGCTGCCAACTGCATCTGCAGCGAAAATGCCAGATTATCTTCGATATAAGGATTTTTAAGATAACCGATATCCCCATTTGCTTTGGATCTGCTAAGTCCATTAAAGAACATAATCTGTGCGGTCTTTTTTCCCCCAATGTCTGTAACTAAATGTGTAGATTCTCCCACCCCGTCTCTGTGAAGATCAATGACGACTTCTATACTGGGATTCTCTTTTAATATCTTCTGAACTTGAGGTTCCGCTAACTGATAGGCTTTACTTCTGTCCATATTTCCGTCAATGAGATCATAGACCCCCTCGTGATGCAGCGTAGGGATTCCATATGTATCATTAAGGATTTTTGTTAAATATGCTCCCATGCCCATAATCGTGTCACTGACTTCCCCGGATCTGGAGTCCTGAAATGCCTCTTGCGAGTGTGTGTGGTAAATGAGCACCTTCGGTTCTTCTTTTTCTTTATTTAGCTTCATATCTTTCCCGAGAAGCTTTTCTGCATTTAACTGCCCGTCTTTTAACGATGTGCTGCTGTCAATGGTATAGAAATGACTGATCAGATACTCCGGGTCCTTTAAATCTTCCATGACAATCTCCGATTGTCCCGCTGAAGCTTCCAGCACTTCTTTGCTTTCCTCTTCTCCGATTAATTTTCCGTCTGCATCTACCGCATTTTCATCTGCCGCCTGTTTTGCAAGAATCATTTCATACGTTTCCTTGTCCTCTACATCTGTGGCAGCAGGGTCCAGCTCTTCCATATACGTTCCAAGCGGAATCAGTTCCGCTGCATTTCTTGCAAGCCAATTTGCTGGAGAAAGACCTCTATCGCCGGAAGACACTTTTGCAAAAGCCGGAAGATATGTCATTTCTGCCTGCCTCAGCAAAAAACTGCTAAGCTCCATCCGGTTTTCCTGTGTCATCCACTCTTTCTTTTTATTCATATGAAATCCTATATATACAATCAATACACACAAAACAGCAACCATTAATATTTGACTGACTCTTTTTTTCTGCTTCAACCTACCATCTCCATCTTACCTTTTTCACGCTCTGCTTGTTGGGGAAACTTACGTCTATACTATATGATGATAGATTCGTCATTATGTGCATGTCCCTGTTCAAATAATAAATTCAGCGCTTCAGAAATCGTATAGCTAATTCTTTTTACTGTCTCATCAATATCTTTGGGCGTCACATAGAGTCCATATAAATGGGGTGAAATCAATTCCTTGACAAGTTCATATTTCTCTGCCGCATTATATCCTTGTAACACTACACCTACACCTTTTAACGTCTCCGATGACTCTAATGCCTTGATCAGATTCTCCATCGTATCATTGACAATCGTAGCCGCATCTACCACGGTCGGAACACCAATGGCGATCACCGGAACGCCTACTGTTTCTTCCGTAATCCCATTTCTGTGGTTACCAACTCCCGAACCCGGATGAATCCCCGTATCTGCAATTTGTATCGTCCGATTTAAACGTCTGGAACTTCTTGCCGCCAAGGCATCTACCGCAATGATGAGATCCGGCTTCGTCTCTTGCACTACACCGCGGATGATTTCCACCGTCTCCATCCCGGTCTGCCCCATAACCCCAGGTACGATCGCGCTGACCAAATGGATGGCTTCTTCACCCATCGCATATTTTCCATATTCTTTTACGACATGACGGGTAATATTTAAATGATCAGCCACAAAGGGACCTAAAGCATCCGGCGTCACCTGTCGATTTCCAAGTCCGACTACGAGGACAGAATAATCTTCTTTATCCACTTGAATAAAGCGTGTGAGAAGTGACTTCAGTTTTTCCGAAATTTCCCGATGATAGCCTTCATCCGGAACAGCCATTTCCGGCGCTTCTACCGTAATATAAGTTCCAACCGGACGTTTCATTGTTCTGGCTCCATTTTCCGTCTCAATTTTTACAGTCGTGACACATATTTCTGACTCCTCATCATACTCTTCTTCCAACACAACACCCTGTACCTCTACATGATCCGAATCAAAACGCTCCTTTTGCTCCAATGCCAAGTCTGTCCGCACATTATACTTCTCGATCATCCGCCTATCCTCCGCTTTTTTCATAGTAACTTCAATATATTCTTTAGTTTTTACATTATTTTGAGAAATATGTATTGACAGAAACATTTTTGCAGTCTAAAATAGATTCGTATGTTTCGTTAGAACGTCCGTGTCCGGCTCTAACGAACTGGAATCGATAAAGTCGAAATATTTAAATCGGAGGTGGACAAATTGGCTAACATCAAATCAGCTAAGAAGAGAATCTTAGTAAACGAAACAAAAGCAGCTAGAAACAAAGCTATCAAATCTAAAGTAAAAACTTATGTAAAAAAAGTTGAGACAGCTGTTGCTAACAAAGATGCAGAGGCTGCTAAAGCAGCATTAAAAGAGGCTACTGTAGAAATCAACAAAGCTGGAAGCAAAGGTGTATATCACAAAAACACATGTTCCAGAAAGATTTCCCGTCTCGCAAAAGCTGTAAACGGAATTGCTTAATTATAAACGAACATAAAAAAACAGCCATACCGTCATGTGGCTGTTTTTTTGATTGATTTATTAATTTGGGACGTAGCATTTTTACAAAAAGCTACGTCCCAAATTGCATTTTGACCTGTCCTTTTTTAGTTATTGATCAGTTTATCTTCACCGTTCCAGCTGTAAAGTTTTCTAATCTCTTCTCCTACTTTCTCTGATGGATGTTCAGCAGCAAGTTTTCTCATTGCTTTGAAGTGTACCTGACGTCCTGCATTAGACATATCAACAAGGAAGTCTTTTGCAAATGTACCGTCCTGAATATCGGATAAGATCTGTTTCATTGCTTTCTTTGTATCTTCTGTAATGATCTTTGGTCCTGTAATGTAATCACCATACTCTGCTGTGTTAGAAATAGAATATCTCATTCCTGCAAAGCCGCTCTGGTAAATAAGATCAACGATCAGTTTCATTTCATGGATACATTCGAAGTAAGCATTTCTTGGATCATAGCCTGCTTCGCAAAGTGTCTCAAAACCTGCCTGCATAAGTGCACATACACCACCGCAAAGCACTGCCTGCTCACCAAAGAGATCTGTCTCTGTCTCTGTTCTGTATGTAGTCTCAAGAAGACCTGCTCTTGCTCCACCGATTGCAAGACCGTAAGCAAGTGCGCGATCCCATGCTTTTCCTGTGTAATCCTGTTCAACTGCAACTAAGCAAGGTGTTCCCTTTCCTGCCTGGTATTCACTTCTTACTGTATGACCAGGAGCTTTTGGAGCGATCATCGTAACGTCTACGTTCTTCGGCGGTTTGATACATCCGAAATGAATATTGAAACCATGTGCAAACATAAGCATGTTGCCTTCCTCAAGGTTTGGCTCGATGTCTTTCTTATACATATCTGCCTGAAGCTCATCATTGATCAGGATCATAATGATGTCTGCCTGTTTTGCCGCCTCTGCTGCTGTGAACACTTCTAATCCCTGTGCTTCAGCCTTTGCCCATGATTTACTTCCCTCATAAAGTCCTACGATAACATCACAACCAGATTCTTTTAAGTTAAGGGCGTGCGCATGTCCCTGACTTCCGTAACCGATAATCGCAATTTTCTGTCCCTCTAATACAGATAAATTACAATCTTCCTGATAAAAAATTCTTGCTGCCATTTTGCATTCCTCCTAAAATAATAAATTCTTATTCTATTTATTAAACAAGGCTGGCAATTAACCGGTCTTATTTAAAATCATAGTTTAATTGTCACTGATGTTTCCACTCTCATCAATATATGTTACGTCTTTGATTCCTCTCTTAAGACCGGTAATACCCGTTCTTGCAAGTTCCAGAATCTCATATCCATCCAACAGATTAAGGAAACCGTCCAGTTTTGACTGTGTTCCTGTAAGCTCCACCATCAAAGATTCTTTTTCTACGTCTACAATCTTGGCGCGGAAAATATCTGCAACGGAGATGATCTCCGCTCTCTCTGAAGCGTTGGCACGGATTTTCACCATGATAAGTTCTCTGTATACAGATTCCGATGGATCTAATACTTTAATCTCTACAATATCTTCAAGCTTTCGAACCTGCTTTTCAATCTGTGATAAGATCAGCTCGTCTCCACTTGCCACAATTGTAATTCTCGTAAATCTCGGATCTGCTGTCAGCCCGGCGGTAATGCTGTCAATACTGTACCCGCGTCTACTGAACAATCCTGATATCCGGCTCAATACACCGGGATTATTATCTACGATCAATGAATAAACTCTCTGCATATCACACCTCTTCCCCACTCGATTACAAAAAACAGAGTGCGTTCTGTTTTGTAAATAATAACAATATCCCCGCCATTTGTCAAGAGTATTCTCGCTGATTTTTGTGAAACATTTTTACAAACAAAAATTCTATCCATTTATCCAAAAGTTTATCAAAAATGATCCAGCTTTCACTTGTGCCCGCCGATTAAAAAAGGTATAATTGGAACTGTATGTTTCTACATATAAGTAATTTTAGAAAACGGAGACAATCAATATGAGTAAAACAAATCAAAAACAGCGTGAGGAATTTCGCACACGTCTGGGATTTATCGTTGCCTGCATCGGCTCTGCGGTCGGTATGGGCAATATCTGGATGTTTCCCTACCGCACCGGCAAATTCGGAGGCGCTGCATTTTTAATCCCATATTTTATCTTTGTAATCCTCCTTGGCTTTTCCGGAGTGATCGGTGAAATGGCTTTTGGGCGCAGCGTAAAAGCGGGTCCTTTAGGCGCTTTTGCCTCTGCAATGGAAATGCGTTTTGGAGAAAAGAGCAGAAAATGGGGTAAGCTGATCGGAATGATCCCTGTCATCGGATCTCTTGGCATTGCAATCGGATATTCCGTCGTTGTAGGCTGGTTTTTAAAATATCTGTTTGCCGCTCTCACCGGACAGCTTACAAAGATTGAAGACATGGGAAGTTACTTCGGTTCCCTTGCTGTTTCTTTCGGCAGTATCGGCTGGCAGATGCTGGGACTTGGTCTTACTTTTTTAATTATGATTCTCGGAGTGACAAAGGGAATCGAGAAAATGAACAAACTTATGATGCCTGTCTTTTTCATTTTCTTCATCATCCTGCTCGTACGTGTCGCCACACTTCCGGGCGCCCTTGACGGCTATCGCTATTTACTTGTCCCAAACTGGGAACAATTGGGAAATATCAAGACTTGGGTATATGCTCTCGGGCAGGCATTTTTCTCCTTATCTTTAGCCGGGTCCGGAACAATTGTATATGGAAGCTATTTAAAGAAAGATATTGATGTTGTAGGCTGTGCCAAAAATGTCGCCTTCTTCGACACCTGTGCGGCGCTCCTTGCCGGTATGGTCGTTATTCCTGCGGTATTTGCTTTCCAGCTTGACGTTGCAAGCGGACCGCCGCTTATGTTCATTACACTTCCTGCTGTTTTCCAGCAGATGCCTTTTGGCGGGTTATTTGCAATTATTTTCTTCGTTGCAGTATTATTTGCCGCTATTACTTCACTGATGAACTTATTCGAGACACCGATTGAAGCATTGCAACAGCAGTTTAGCCTTTCCCGCGGATGGGCAGTCGGCATTATCGCTGTCATTTCTGCCGCTGTCGGTATCTTTATCGAAAGCGGAGATGCTGTCGGCGCATGGATGGATGCGGTGTCTATCTATATTATTCCACTGGGCGCTCTTCTTGCCGGAATCATGTTCTTCTGGGTATGCCCGAAAGGCTATGCTAGAAAACAGGTAGAACTCGGTGCCTCCAAGCCCCTTGGCAAATGGTTTGAACCAGTAACAAAATACGTATTCGTAGGTATTACATTGATCGTCTATGTTTTAGGCATATTTTTTGGCGGAATCGGTTAGATTCCGCCAAATTTAAATTCTGGCCACAACTGGCTTCATTCCTTCCAGTCCGATGACTATGATCGGAGCTCCTTGTGGGATTTCCGTTCCGTCTTCTGCAATCACTTTTCTCTTCTTTCCGCCAACATCTCCTTCGCCTTTATTAGTAAAAATAGAAGTCTTGGCATAGCCGATCTTCCACAAAAGTTCTCTCTCCCTCTTCTGACGGTATAGTTCAATCAACGCACGCTCCAGAAGTTGGAGAAGGGAAATGGAAACAACGAGAAAAACCATAAAAGAGACCTTCTTTCCTTGACTCAAGAAAAAAATTGCCATCAAAAGATAAACCGCACTATTCACAATGCCGCCGCCATGCCAGTTCTTTGCCCATGCGTAAAACGTCCCTACATTCACCCATTTCTCTACACCTGACCAAAAAAGTCCGAATATCAATAAAATCAAGCCGAAAATATGAAAAATCGTCTCCGGCATTCCATCAAACAAGCCAAGTGTGATGGGCTCGGTATCCCATGAATCCGAAGCTGCCCAGAAGGCGATACACCCAAAGATCCCAAGCCCCCAGAAAAAGAACAGCATCTTAAAGTCCAACACTTTACTGTACAGGCGTCCCATATCTCTTCCTGCCACTTCCGGATCTCCCATTTGCCGAACCGCTTCTTCCTCCGCCTCCACTTCGCTCATTCCTTTTACCAGTAATGCTTCTATGGCATCTTCCAAGTGATCACGATACTCCTGTATAATGCAATCTCGTACCTCTCGATTATGGATTTCCTTTGACATTTCTTTTAAATATTCTTCAGCTTTCATAACATTCACCACCGATCATTCCCGAAACCGCATTGGCGTAAGTTCTCCACTCTTTCACCAGCTTTTCATGATAGATTCTTCCGTTTGGCGTGATCTGATAATATTTTCGGACTTTTCCGTTCACCTCTTCCTCATAACAGGTTAAATATCCAGACTGAACAAGACCGTGGAGCAGAGGATATAACGTACCAACCTTCAGTTCAAACACATTGCGAGAGCGTTCCGACAATGTTTCAATCATTTCGTAGCCGTACATATCCTTCTGCGACAACATTTGTAAAAGAAGCATCGTTGTGTTTCCAGAAACAAGATTCCTGCTTACAGCCATTTTCTTCACCTCCTTCTATCGGTTATCTATATATTAATATTATATCGATTCCCGATATTTGTCAATATAAAAAATGGCAGAACTATTATACAATTCCGCCATTTTATGCTTTTCCTATTTTTTTCTATGCAAATGATCATGCTTTTCTCGAAGTTGTTCCCAAATCTCATGATGAAGCTTTGACTGCATCTTCGGAAATGCGCGCAGCATACGCCTGCCGGTCTGTGATGAATGTTCCAGATAATGTGCGTATTTTTGCTGATACTCTTCTCTCTTCTTCTTGAGTGCCTCCTGCCGTTCTACTCCTTCCATCACGTTCTGGTAAATATTCTCTCCCATCTGATCTGACAAGCGATGCAGTTCTGCCGCAATCTCTTCCATCATCTCCAGCTTCTTGTTGATCTTGAGAATTCCGGATACTGTCACACAAAGATCGGCAACCAGCTCAATCCCGCATATGATAAGAATTACAATTCCAATCCAGAGCGGTATAAAAGAATACGCTTTGAAAATCAACGGATGCAGTACCTTCACAATAAATACACATGCCGCTCCCCACAAAAGTGAAAATGGAAGGCATACATAACCATTTAGGTTCAGTGGCATTCCGCTGTAATCCCACCATTTATGGTGAAACAACACTTCTAACAAAAAACCGGTCAGCCATTCTAATACCGTCACAAGAACAGCCGATAATATGTAGAGAAGAAATAATTGTTCTTTAAATGGATGCATGAGCATAACAACAGCTGTGACACCAAGTCCATACACCGGACACAACGGTCCGTTTAAAAAGCCACGGTTTACGAACTTTCGTTCTTTTAATGCCGCAAACGCGACTTCAGCACCCCAGCCGATAAAGCTATATAAGAAAAAATTTATAAATATATAATAGATTGTCAATTGAATTTCCACTCCTGTCTATGCTAACATTGTCATTATATCCAAAACATCATATTACTTAAGAAATATCCTTACTATACTATGAAAGGAAAAGACATGCAAGAAAAAATTTCATTTTTAGGAAAATTTCATTTCACGTGGAAAAAGGTACTTTTTATATTGGTTTTGCAGTATATAGCTGCCCTCGTCGTCCCTTATATCCCACACAAAAAGGTAAATGAAAACTTCAAACACAACTTTAAACCAAATAATTTTTACAGCACCACTATAATTTAGATATGCGAAGCACCTATCAAGATACCGAACTTATTATACCAATCCGAAGATTCCTATAAGCCACCTCATTGTTTTAAATCTACGGTGATCGTTTGCCATTTAATAAATATTCCCGACAGTTTTCAGGCTGTCGGGAATTTTTTATAATCTCTCTACATACTTAGAATGCAGACTGATCCATCCAGCTCCGCTTTTTAACTTACCCCAAGGCGTTTTTCCATTGTATTTCACCTCTACAATAATATCTATGATAATACCAACAAAAGGCTTTACAGCATTCCTGTATGAAGTATTATAATATACCTCTGAATCTTTACTATTCAAAAACTCCAAATAATCTGCACTAATAGTATAAAATCCAAAGCTTTCAAATTCCGCCATAATTCTCCTTATTCAAAAAGTGGAGAAGATTTCTCTCCTCCACTAAACTTTAATGCTCCACCTTTGGGATATAGGTAGCGGGACACCTTCTTTAATGTTCCACCTTTCAATGGGTAGCGGGACACCCTCTTTAACATTATCTCTTTCTCTAACTTAACTATACATTAATGTATGCTCATAGTCAATAAATTTACAAAATTACACACCAGATAACTGGGGTTTCTTAGAATTTACCTTCTTTCGCTGCTTCCTCAATGGAAACAGCAACAGCAACAGTCATACCAACCATTGGGTTGTTACCTGCACCGATAAGTCCCATCATCTCAACGTGAGCCGGTACAGAAGAAGATCCTGCAAACTGTGCATCAGAGTGCATACGTCCAAGAGTATCTGTCATACCGTAAGAAGCCGGACCTGCAGCCATGTTATCTGGGTGAAGTGTACGTCCTGTACCACCACCAGATGCTACTGAGAAGTATTTCTTGCCCTGTTCGATACATTCTTTCTTATATGTACCTGCAACCGGGTGCTGGAAACGTGTTGGGTTTGTAGAGTTACCTGTGATAGATACGTCTACACCCTCTTTGTGCATGATTGCAACGCCTTCACGTACATCATTTGCACCGTAGCAGTTTACTTTAGAACGAAGTCCGTCAGAGTAAGCGATTCTCTGAACTTCTTTTAATTCGCCTGTGTAGTAGTCATACTCTGTCTGAACATATGTAAATCCGTTGATTCTGGAAATGATCTTTGCAGCGTCTTTTCCGAGACCATTTAAGATAACACGAAGAGGTTTCTTACGAACCTTGTTTGCTTTCTCTGCGATACCGATTGCACCCTCAGCTGCTGCGAATGACTCGTGTCCTGCAAGGAATGCGAAACAATCTGTATCTTCTTCCAGAAGCATTTTTCCTAAATTACCATGTCCAAGACCTACTTTACGCTGGTCAGCTACAGAACCCGGAATACAGAAAGCCTGAAGACCTTCACCGATTGCTGCTGCTGCGTCAGCTGCTGTCTTACAACCTTTTTTGATTGCGATTGCTGCACCTACTGTGTATGCCCAGCATGCATTTTCAAAACAAATTGGCTGAATTCCTTTTACCTGATTATATACGTCAAGTCCGGCATCTTTTGTGATTTTCTCTGCCTCTTCGATAGAAGCAATGCCGTAACTACCTAATACTTCATTGATTTTATCAATTCTTCTCTCATATGATTCAAATAAAGCCATTTATATGTCCTCCTTATTTTGGCTGATTCGCTCTGCTCGACTATTCTTTACGTGGATCGATAATCTTTGCTGCATCCGCAACACGTCCGTACTGTCCTTTTGCCTTCTCCCAAGCATCGTTTGGTGTATCACCTGCTTTGATGAAGTCTGTGAATTTTCCAAGACTTACGAACTGATATCCGATGATCTCATCATGCTCGTCAAGAGCGATACCTGTTACATAACCTTCAGCCATCTCAAGATAACGAGGTCCTTTTGCTAATGTTCCGTACATTGTACCAACCTGAGAACGAAGTCCTTTTCCAAGGTCCTCAAGTCCTGCACCGATCGGAAGTCCGTCTTCTGAGAATGCACTCTGTGTTCTTCCGTAAACGATCTGAAGGAATAATTCTCTCATTGCTGTATTGATTGCATCACAGACAAGGTCTGTGTTCAATGCCTCTAAAATAGTTTTTCCCGGAAGAATCTCAGAAGCCATAGCTGCTGAATGTGTCATTCCTGAACATCCGATTGTCTCTACCAATGCTTCCTGAATGATACCGTCTTTAACATTTAATGTAAGCTTACATGTTCCCTGCTGTGGAGCACACCAGCCAATACCATGTGTAAGACCAGAAATATCTTTTACTTCTTTTGCCTTTACCCATTTCGCCTCTTCCGGAATCGGAGCTGGTCCGTGATTTGCGCCCTGAGCTACCGGACACATCATTTCTACTTCATGTGAATAAATCATTTTAAAACTCCTTTCAACTATATATGATTTCTCTGTCGTAGGGCTCGTTATATCTTTAACACCATACTACATTTATTTTCTCACATCTTACAAGATTCGTCAATTGTCACTTTCACTTATTTTTGAAGCATATCCCAAAATTTATGGTCTGTTTTGTATGGTTCAATCTCATCCCAATCAAATGGCGCTGTCACCCACATATACCCCAGATCATGTTCGTCATTTTCTGAATAATTAAAATCAAAGCCAATCTCAATTCCTTCTTCATACACGAAGAAATTCTCTTTATAGGTATCTTCTTTTATTTCGCCCTGTAAGATTTCCTTCATTTCCTGAAGATCAAGTTCTTTCAGAAGTGCATCATTCTCCGCTTCTGAGCGCATGACGTCAAGCCATTGATTCATAAATTTATCATCCAGCGTTACAACATCCTTGATCTCATACACTTCTCCATCATCCAGACCAATATTAAGCGTTCTCAGATCGCCGCCATAGGAGTCGGCATCGCCCTTGGCATAGTTGTCCTGAAATGCAATACTTATGAAATGCTCGGACTGATAACAGATCTTGTATACCACATTGCTGACAAGTGCCGGATTTTCCGCCTGCACAACCTTGTCTTTGACCGTTTCATCCGGATGCGTATAAATCTCATCCACCGTTTCCATTGCGCAGTCTTTGATCGTCTGATTTACTTTCGTGTAATCTCTTCCTTCTCCGGACAGCTGCGGATACAGCACATGGAATTCAATGTAAGTGGTTGTCTTTTCCGTATCTAAATAATTATAGGTCTCTTCCTCCACCTGATAGGAAACGTCCTCTTCATGGGCCGGAATCTGTTCAAGACCTCCCAGTTCTCCGGTATCTTCTTCTGACCAGTATTCCTCCCCAGGCAATTCTTCATATGGCATAAACTCTTCATAAGGATAATCATAGTAATCATGATGATATTCATTTATGCTCCGAAATACTCCCCACATGAAGAACCCGGCGATTGCCATAACAAGAAGAAGCATCCCGATCCCTGCTGCCACAGCAATGATCGTTGCCGTTTTATTTGAATGATTCCCGGATGGCATGGTTCCTCCTGCTGTCACATAAGCTTCCATCGGCGTAAATCTCATTCCGCCTGCCTCTTGTTCTCTGTCAACAGCATACATTCCCAGATGCATACAAGAATTTACCGCATTGGGAGTTGCATTCATAGTCACACGGTTCACTGCAAGCCCCTGTGTGCAGAGTTCGCATACCTTTTGATACAACATTTTTCCGATGCCTTTTCCCTGCTGATCCTTTCGCACAAAGAACAGACAGATATGCCCGGTTCTGCTTACTGCGATCACACCGAGAAGCTTCTCTCCTTCAAATGCGCCAAAGAAATATAATTCTCTCGTCTGAAATCTCCGGCTCATGTCCTCATAGCAGATATATTCCCGAAACTTTTCAATTCCTTCTTCCCGATATGAAGGCGCTATATCCTGCTCAAATACTTCCCGCACAAGATCCAGAGCCAAAGACAATTCCTGTAATCCAAGCATTCTGATTTCCATGCAATCCACTCCTTTATGTCATACATCCTCTACTGTAGTTTCTTTAATTCTTTCTTTAACATCCGCAATGCATGTTCCACGGATGCCGCCCGGTTTTCCTGTCTTGTCCCTGTAAAACGGCATTCCTGCACACTCACATTTCCCTTAACAAAACAACCGATATATACAAGACCTACCGGCTTTTCTTTCGTGCCGCCATCCGGTCCGGCTATTCCTGTTACACTAAGTGCTGCGTCTGCTCCTGCCGCTTTCGCCGCTCCTTCTGCCATCTCACAAGCCGTTTCCCTGCTCACAGCGCCATAACGCTCTAAGGTATCGTGACATACGCCAAGAAGCTTTTCCTTGGCTTTGTTGGAATATGTAATGTATCCTTCTTCATATACCGCAGAAGCTCCGGCTACATTCATTACCCTTCCCGCAAGTAATCCCGCGGTACAGGATTCAGCAGTTGTCAAAGTAAGTCCTTGATCTTTCAGCAATGCAACAACTTCGTCTTCCAAAGACATCCTACATGCCTCCCTTAGTCAGAACCTGTATATTCTTTGCCACGTAATCAACGAGGGATACGATTGTCAAAATAAGAGATGCCCAGATCAAAACAGTTCCGATTGCATCAAACACGCCGCCCAGGTCCATGATCAGTACAATGACCATGAACATCTGTGAAACAGTCTTGAATTTTCCCCAGTAACTTGCAGCAATGACAATCCCACTGTCTGCAGCCACAAGACGGAAACCACTGATAATAAACTCTCTGGCAATAATAATAATAACAAACCATGCCTCAAGCTGACCGGTAGAAATCATACAGATCATTGCGGAACATACAAGAAGTTTGTCCGCCAGCGGGTCCATAAATTTTCCAAAATTCGTCACAAGACCTCTTGCTCTTGCAATTTTTCCATCTAACATGTCCGTGAGACTGGCTACTGCAAAAATAACAAGCGCAATCCACTTATTTGCTGCTCCTCCCACATCTGTCAGCATAAAAAATACAAAAAATGGTACCATGATCACTCTTAATACTGTTAACTTATTTGGTAAATTCATTACATCAACTCTCCTATCAAATCGTATTCTAATGCGCCCGTAACCTTCACCTTGGCAAAATCTCCGGTTATAAGCTCCGCATCTGTATGTACAAAGATCAGACCGTCTACATTTGGCGCATCCTTGTAGGTACGTCCCACATATACATTTTCATCTGCAACTTTTCCTTCCACCATCATCAGAACTTCACTGCCTACCATGTCTTCCGCTTTGTCAAAAGCGATATCCTGCTGAAGCTCCATAAGTTCCGCCTGGCGGTCCTCTTTTACAGATTCTTCAATCTGTTCCGGCATATCAGCTGCCGGTGTGTCCTCTTCCGGTGAATATGTAAATACTCCCAGTCTGTCGAACTCCATTTCATCAACAAATTCCATCAGTTCTTCGTGATTTGCTTCACTCTCTCCCGGGAAACCGGTAATCAAAGTTGTCCGAAGGGCAATATCCGGGATCTCACTTCGAAGCTTCCCGATGATCTCCACAAGCTGTTTCTTCGATGTCCTTCTTCCCATGCGCTTCAGAATCTCATCACTTGCATGCTGGATCGGAAGATCGAGATAATGACAGATCTTTGATTCTTCTTTGATTACCTGTATCAGATTGTCGTCAATTTCCTCCGGATAGCAGTACAGAATGCGAATCCAACGGATTCCACTGATCTTACACAACTCTTTCAGAAGCTTATGGAGTGATTTTTCTCCGTAAATGTCCTGTCCGTAAACGGTCGTCTCCTGTGCGACAAGAATCAACTCTTTCACACCTTGCTCTGCCAGATCTTCCGCTTCTTTGATCAAGCGTTCCATCGGCACGCTTCGATAATTTCCACGTAATTTCGGAATAATACAATAAGTACAATGCTTATCACAGCCTTCGGCGATCTTAAGATATGCAAAATGCCCTCCTGTTGTCACAAGTCGTTTCTCGTCCACAAGGGGAAGTTCATTAATATCTGTCACCTCTACATGACCATTCCCGGCAAGCGCTTCTTCCACCGCCTCTGTGATCTTATCATAGGATGTTGTTCCAAGCACCGCATCCACTTCCGGAATCTCATCTAAGATTTCCTGCTGATAGCGCTGTGCCAGACATCCTGTAACAATCAGCGCCTTTAAGCGCCCCTCTTTCTTGTATTCTGCCATTTCTAAAATCGTCTGCACGCTTTCTTCCTTGGCATCATTGATAAAGCAGCAGGTGTTGATCACGATCACATCTGCTTCACTCTCCTCGTCTACGATCTTGTACCCTTTTTTATCCAGAAGTCCAAGCATTACTTCTGAATCTACAAGATTCTTATCGCATCCAAGCGAAATAAATAATATATTCATAGCCTCTCTCCTTTCCTCTTAAATGACTGTCTATATCAGAAGAAAGGCAGATACCTTCCGGCATCTGCCTTGTAAATCATTCTAGTCTTCTGCTTCCACCTTGATCTTCGCCTGATTCAGCTCATCGATCGCGATCGACAACGGTTTTTCACCGTCTTTTGTATCTACCAGAGGCTCTGCACCGTCAATGATCTCTCTTGCTCTCTTTGCAGTTGCCATAACGATGGAATAACGACTGTTGACTACTTTTGTCTCGCCCTCCTCAACGTCCTTATTCACAACCTTCATTAAATCTGTGTAAGATGGGTGTAACATACACTATTCTCCTTTCAATTCTTCTTTCATATGCTCAATAAATTCGTGATTTCGAAAGCTTCTTCTGTGCTCTCCCTGAATGATCCGATGCATTTCTTCTACACACTCCATCAGATCATCATTGATGATAAGGTAATCGTATTTCTCCATACCTTCGGCTTCTTCCTTTGCACGGCTCATACGGTACTCGATCACATCCATAGTCTCTGTTCCACGACCGACCAGACGGCTTCTAAGCTCCTGCGCACTCGGCGGTGTCACGAACAAAAGCAATGTGTCCGGAAACTTTTCTTTTACCTTCAGTGCTCCCTGAATCTCTATCTCAAGGACCACATCCTTACCGGTCTCTAATTGTTCCTCCACGTAGACACGCGGTGTACCGTAATAATTATCCACGTATCTAGCATACTCTATCAACTCGTCTTTCGCAATCATTTTTTCAAATTCTTCTGTAGATTTGAAGAAATACTCTCTTCCCTCTTCCTCTCCCGGGCGAGGTGCTCTTGTAGTTGCGGAAACAGACAATGCATAATTGTCATACTTTTTCAGAAGTTCCCGCATGATGGTTCCTTTGCCGGAGCCGGAAAACCCAGACACAACAATAAGAATCCCTTTCTCTTTCATACCTTTTTCCTCTCTTGACACTATTCAATATTCTGAATCTGTTCTCTGACTTTCTCAATCTCCGTCTTTAATTCAATTCCAATATTGGAAATCTCAAGATCATTGGCCTTCGACAGAATCGTGTTCGCCTCACGATTCATCTCCTGGGCAATAAAATCAAGCTTACGACCGATTCCGCTGTCATCCGATACCAACGTATCTTTCATATGTACGATGTGACTCTTTAATCTCACCACTTCTTCATCCGTACAGATCTTATCTGCAAAGATCACTACCTCTGCAGCGATTCTGCCGTCTTCTATCTGGGTGTCCGCCAGAAGTTCCTTCACCTTTGTCTCCAGCTTATCCCGATACTCTGCAATAATCTGCGGAGAACGCTCTTCAATACAGCCTACAAGCTTCAACATGTTGTCAAGCTTCTCGATCAGATCTTCTCTTAAATGTTCTCCCTCTGAAGTTCTCGTCTCTACAAACTGACGAATCGCACCGTCAAGCGCCTTCTTAAGACCCTTCCACAATTCCTCTTCATCCACAGCCTGCTCTTCCATTGTGAGCACTTCCGGATATCTGGACAGCGTGGACACACGGATATCATTTTCCAGAGAAAACTTCTCCTGCATTTTTTCAAAATACGATAAATATTCCGCCGCAAGCACTTCGTTATATTTTAAAGACACCTGCTGTTCAGACAGATCTTCATATGTAATAAATATATCCACCTTTCCTCTCTGCACGCTCTGCTTCAGAAGACTGCGGATTGCTGTTTCAAAAAAATTCAATTTCTTCGGCATACGGATATTGGCATCCAGATAGCGGTGATTCACACTCTTCATTTCAACCGTGAATTTGCGTGACTCATCCTGAACCTCACAACGTCCGAAGCCTGTCATACTTTTTATCATAAATGGCAAACCTCTTTTTACATATATTTTCAAACATCTGTAAAGTATTATAATCCATTTTCCATGTCAAAGTCAATTAAAGCTTTGACAACATCCACCTTTTCTCCCTCAATATCATTGGACTCCCACTGTACGCTATGTTATACTTATGAAATAATGACTGATCAATTAAGGAAGGAGCCTTTCACATGGCATTTGATGGAATTACCGTTGCAGCTCTTGTGCAGGAATTAAGAGACAACTTAACCGGCGGACGTATTGCGAAGATCGCGCAGCCGGAACCTGACGAACTGCTGCTTACAATAAAGACACCGGCAGGGCAGCGAAAACTGTATATATCAGCCAGCGCATCTCTGCCGCTTATCTACTTAACCGATGAAAATAAGTTAAGCCCGATGACTGCTCCGAATTTCTGTATGCTGCTTCGAAAGCATATCGGAAACGGACGCATTACTTCTATCTCGCAGCCAAAGCTGGAGCGAATCATCAGCTTACACATTGAACATCTCAACGAACTGGGCGATCTGTGCGAGAAGAAGCTGATCATTGAGATCATGGGCAAACACAGCAATATCATTTTCTGCGACGACAAGGATATGATCCTGGACAGCATCAAACACGTATCCGCTCAGATGAGCTCGGTTCGCGAAGTACTTCCAGGAAGAACATATTTTATCCCGGACACGATGGAAAAATCAGACCCGCTCTCCGTAAATGAAAAAGAGTTTCTTGACACATTAAAAGAGAAGCCGGTTTCACTTGGCAAAGCGATTTATACAAGCTTTACCGGTATCAGTCCGGTGATTGCCGAAGACATCTGCTTTCTTGCAGGTCTGGACTCCCAGCTTCCAGCTTCCGAGCTTGATGAAGATACCTTGCTACATCTGTTCAGGCAATTTTCTTACTACATGGATGATATCAGAGGCTGTCATTTCCATCCATGCATTTATTATGACGGCACATCGCCCAAAGACTTTGGCGCTGTCGCACTGTCGCATTTTTCTAATTATACGAAGCAGGAATTTACTTCTATCTCAGAAGTTTTAAATACCTATTATGCAACAAAGAACACACTCACCCGTATCCGGCAGAAAAGCGCCGATCTTCGCCATGTCGTTCAGACTGCTTTGGAGCGCAATCGCAAAAAATACGAGCTGCAAAAAAAGCAATTGCGTGATACCGAGAATCGTGAAAAATACAAAGTCTACGGGGAGCTCATCCATACCTACGGTTATAACTTGGCTCCGAATTCCAGGGAACTTACTGCTCTTAATTATTATACGAACGAAGAGATTACCATTCCTCTTGATCCGACTTTGACACCGGCTGAAAACGCGCAGAAATATTTCAACAAATATAACAAACAAAAGCGTACGTTCGAGGCATTGACCGCACTCATTCAAGAGACTGCGGATGATATCCATTATCTCGAATCCATCAGCAATGCGCTGGATATTGCCCTCACCGAAGCTGATCTTATTCAGATTAAGGAAGAACTGATGCAAACCGGATATGTGCGCAGAAAATATACCAAGAAGAAAGAAAAGATTACGAGCCGTCCAATGCACTATATCTCCAGTGACGGTTACCATATGTATGTAGGGAAAAATAATCTGCAGAATGAAGAACTCACCTTCTCTTTTGCCAATGGAAACGACTGGTGGTTTCACGCAAAAGGAGCTCCCGGCTCTCATGTGATCGTGAAAACAGGCGGGGACGAACTTCCGGACCGCACTTTTGAAGAAGCCGGACGACTCGCCGCTTATTATTCAAAAAATCGCGGAAGTGACAAGGTGGAAATTGACTATGTAGAGAAAAAGCATGTAAAGAAACCGAACGGTTCAAAACCGGGATTTGTCGTATATTATACTAACTATTCTCTCGTCATTGATTCCGATATCAGCAATTTAAAAACCGTGCAGGATTAACCTGCACGGTCTTTGTTATATCATCGTTTTTGTTTTATTATACTATAGTTGTCAATCTACTTTCTTCGAGAATCTGTCGGTGCGTGCTTAGCATCACCATAATATTTTCCATAATATTTATTATAATAGCCGCCATTCTTTTTCCGGTCTACTTTATTAAGCACCACACCAAGGATCGGGCATCCGGTACTCTCCAGCTTCTCTTTTACATTCTGGGCAACCCGATATTTGATAGCGCCTGATTCCATAACTAACACTGCACCGTCACAACTCTTCGCTATAATTGCCGCATCTATGACCATTCCCAGCGGCGGAGCATCAACAATAATATAATCATAAAGAGTGCGCAATGATTCTATCATCTTCTTAAAACGCTCCCCTGACAGCAATTCCGTCGGATTAGGCACATAAGGACCGGAAAATATTACATGAAGTTTGGAAATATTGGTAGCATATACAATATCAGACATGGCTGCCTGTCCGGTGAGGAAATGCGACAATCCTTTATCGATCTCTTGCGCTCCCAGTCGTGAAGCCATAACCGATTTTCTCAAATCCACATCCACAATCAAGACTTTTTTCTTCAGTTCTGCAAGAGATGCCGCCAGATAAGTAGATGCATGTGTCTTCCCTTCTCCCATAACAGAACTGGTCACCATAATCACCTGCTTATCATCACCGCAGAACAAGATATTCGTTCTTAAAGTTTTCAATTCCTCTACACTCGCATAATTCATTGTATTCAATTCTATCGTCGTCTTCTTCATATCTTCTACAATCTCCTATCTTTTACCGATGATCTTAGAAGGGTTATCAACAAATATTCTTCTTACCGTTTCTTTTCCCCATTTTTTCATCACATAATCCGCACATTCCCGAAGTAAAAGCGGGCGCACTGTAAGGTCGTGCGAGTCCGAACCAATAAAATGTACCATCTGTTCTTTCATCAGCTTCTTACAAAACCGCTTAACTCTTCTCCCCTGCTTCCCGAGAAGTGCACCGGCATTAATCTGAACCTTAGCACCAAGTTCAATCATATCCCTGACATTTTCCATATGCTCTGCCAACACCGGATACCGCTCCACATGCGCTACTACGGGAATATATCCTGCATTAGTCAATTCATAGATTATCGCTCTGATTTTGGAATAACTGTCTAATCCGGAAAATTCAACGAGCACATATTTACTTCCTGCAAGGGTAGGGCGAAGTCCTCTTTTTAAATCTTTGGACATTCCACTGTATCTGTGGTATTCACAACCCAGATAAAGCTCTATACCATCGCTTCCGATCCGAGCTGCTCTTCTTTTCACTTGAAGGTACAAACTCTGTATGCGCTCCTGCTCTGTTTCAAACATACCTCTGCGATAATGTGGTGTTACAATCACTCGTCTGACGCCATCACGATATGCTTTTTTCAACATTGCCATCGTCTCCCTTGCATCCGACGCGCCGTCGTCCACATTCGGCAGTATGTGACAATGGATATCTGTCAATATCATCCGGTCTTCTCCTTCCCAGGTTCACAGCAATTCTGCAACACATTTTATTATCACAGTCATATAGGATGACATAAAAAACTCTTTCTGAGACTCACATCTCAGAAAGAGAATTTTCACAAACCAACTATCTTACTTCTCTTCTACGAAGGCAAACAACTGCTCCTGCGAACAATACGATTGCAGAGATTCCAAGAATAGATGCTGTCATACCTTCTCCTGTCTTCGGAGATGTTACGCTATCACTGCCGGCAGCACTTGCAGAAGTGTTCTTATCAACAACGAATGCAACTGGTGAAAGACTGTCAAATGTCGCTTCGATTGTACCTTTTCCTGCTTTACTTGGAACAACTTCCCATGCTTTCTTCTCATCTGAATAGTGAAGAACTGCTACCTTCGTTGTAGACAGGACACCCGGTACCTCGAACGTAATTGTAATCGGCCATTCAATAAGACTTGCATCACCTATAACTTCGACATTGCGCACATCTACAACTTCCATGCCCTCTACAAACTGATTACCGAGCACTTCTTTTACTTTGTCAATGTTCTTAATCTCTTGGGCAACCTCTTTGTATTCTTCCGGTATTGCCCGAATCTCTACTTTTACTGCATTACCATTCTTATCTACTGCAGAAGACACTTTATTAACTACGCCACTTGCTGTTGGGCTGTTTGCTGCAAATGCTGTCATTCCCATAGCACATACCATTACTGCTGCCATCACAAAACCGCACCATTTTTTCATACCATTTCTCATATTCGTCCCTCCATATACTTCATGAACATTTTGTATAGGTCATCAAACCTAAATACATTTATAGTATATCACTATTCTACCTTTTTGTAAAACAATTTTAATATTATTTCATATGTTTTTTCGTCATCCAGAATATATTCATCATGTTCCGGACCACTGGTCATCTCACCAGGCAATATAACAATCTCATCTTCAAATTCATACTCTGACAGCTTCTTCATCTCTTCCGCTGTCATATTCGAATCCAGATATTCTCCCGCACTGTTAAAAAGCAACTGATATCCCTCTGCACTTTTCAAGCCTGAAGCATTCAACTGACCAAGCAGTGCCCGAAGGAAATCATTCTGCCTCTTCATACGCGGCGTATTACTTCCCGCAACGGAAGTATCTCTGTAACGCACATAACGTTCTGCCTGTTCGCCATTCAATGTAACTTGTGAATCTTTCACGAACAGCGGATCAATAGATGTATAATCTTCTGGAATAGTAAGTGTCACACCACCGATTGCGTCTACGATCGGTGCAATTCCTTCTACATTCAATGACAGATAGTCACGGATCGGAATATCATACAGAAGATGTGACACCACATCTTTTGTCATCTGACTGCTTCTCTTCGCATTCTTTCCATATGCATATTGTAAGGCAATCTGTGCTTTCTCCGTAGCAAGATGCTCTCCCGCCTCATCGTAGATCTCAATATCCGTCATTGTATCTCTGGATATTTCCAACAGCTGTGCCTTTTTCTTCTCCTGATCGAGAACTGCCAGCAACAAGGTATCCGACTGTCCGCCCTGCCCGGCGTGGTTGTCTACAGATACAGGCTCAGACTTGTCCACACCCATGAAAAGAACCGCTTTGATATCAGAATTATAGCGATACTTTTCACCTTGATATTGAACCGTATCTTCACTCATTTCCTCTTCCTGCGCCACGGAATTATTTGCACTGGTCTCTTCCGCTTTACGAAACTTCCAGAACATGAATCCTCCGACACCGAGAAGCAATAGTATGATCAGTATAATTATCATATATTTCTTACTTTTCATCTGTCAGCACCGCCTCCACTACATATCTCTTATCCGGCTGTCCGCCAATGCATGTACTAAGCGTAAGCAGCCGGCTCTCTTCGTCTACTTTCACTGAATCATCAATACTGCTCTTCATAGAACGGCTTGCATAGATGGAGTCCAGATACAACTGTCTTTGCTCCGCATCTGTAAAATCATAACTGTTCAGGATATGTGTATTACTATAAACAACCGCTGCGAATATCTGATATGTATACTTGTGCTGCGGTGTGTACACAACAATCTGGGCATGCTCCTTCAGATACTGTGGGTCTTCGTAAGCATGAAGCCCCATGAACATAGATCCATCTTTCATATTATGACCGTAGACCACCGTGTTATAATCATGAAAATCCTTTGCATTCAAGCTCTCTGTATAGATTGACCCCGGATAGCCTTCTTCCCCTTCAATGGTATGATTCAGATAATAATCATCATCTCCGGCACTCTGCACGATTGGATAATTAATCTGTGTCCCGGGAATCTCGATCCATGCATAAATGTCCGGATTCATTTCCTGAAGCTCTTCAAAATCAATGGGACAGATATAATTTAATCCGGCTCCCTCTTTCTTTCCTTCATCTACATGCTCTCTCTGAACCTTCTCATAGACATTTTCCTTTGATGACTGTGATACTTTATAATACGCAAAACACCCTGCACAGATCACTGCAAGAACAAGCAGGATGATACCGACAATTTTCCTCGAATTGTGCTTCATTATGCTGCCTTTCCTTTGCGTTTTAAGCCTTTCTCTACCGGAAGAGAAGCAAGCGTATTAAGTCCAAGATATTTCTTCACATCTTCTTCCGTCTTAATAGTATCGTCCATGAGATGACGAAGCACAAGCACTGCGATTGCAAGAATCGCTCCTAATAATCCACCCACCATCAGATTCTTCATAACATTCGGGCTGGATGGTACCGTCGGTGTAATCGCTTTCTCTGCAATACTCGGCTTCTCAGTCGCCATTACAGAAGCAATCGTCTCCGCGGTAGATTGTGCCATAGCATTCGAGATTTCTTTCGCTCTTTCCGGATCCGGATCTGTAGCACTGATCTTCAAAATATGTGTATCTGGAAGGTTCTCGATTGTTACTGCAGAAGCAAGCTCTCCATAAGACATATCAAGATTCGTATCTTTAATCACTTTTTCCAGTGCCGGTCTACTCTTAGCAAGGGTTGTAAAGTCCCCTGTCAACTGTGTTCCAAGCTGAATATCTGCCACAGATGTAATACTCGTAGTCTCCCCCAGAATATAAATCATCGAGGATGCTGTGTATTGCGGTGTCACAAGAAACTTTGTATATCCCCCGGCAAGTCCTGCCCCTATTACAAGACATAAAATAATAATCCATGCTTTTCTCCAAAGAAGTCTTGCAATTTCCAACAGATCAATCTGCATCTCTTCTGCTTCTATTCTTTCTAACTGTTCTCCCATAGTTCTATTCACATCCTCCGTACTTAGCTACAATTTCCTGCATCTTCTCAAACTGCTGTTCCATCTCTTCCACAAGCTTGAACTGCGTCCTTGCACGGACAAGATTGTGTTCCGGATATTCTGTCTTAAAGTATGTATCTCCCTGGAGATAATCGGTGAGAAAACGAATTCCACATTCTAATGTGATTATTCTTGCTCCCCAGGCAAGACTCTGAATCTCAGCGTCTGTAAGAACCTCTCTTGTCTCTCCCAGATAGCCTTTTACATACATCTCATACAATTCTATATCAAAATGCACAAGATCCAGATTCTTCTCATCTTCCTTGGCTGTTGCCGCACCAAAACGGATAGAATCTCCAAAATCATTGGCAGCAAGCCCCGGCATAATAGTATCAAGATCAATGATACACAAGCCCTTGTCCGTTTTTTCGTCAAAGAGGATATTATTCAGCTTTGTGTCATTGTGCGTAACACGAAGTGGAAGCTCTCCCGACTCCTGCTGTCTTACGAGTACTCCGCAGTCTTCCTGCCTCTGTTCTACGAAAGAAATCTCCTTCTTACAGGAATCCGCACGGTTTTTCAAGTCTCTCTTAACTGCAACTTTGAAGTTCTCGAAACGCTTCACTGTATTGTGGAAATCCGGAATCGTCTCATGCAGATTTTCTGCCGGATAGTTTTCCAGACGCTTCAGGAACTGTCCAAAGCTCTCTCCCGACTGATAGAACTGTTCCGGCTGTTCTACCTGTTGATAGCACACAGAATTGGAAATGAAATTCGAGCATCTCCACGGTTCGCCTTCCGAATCTTCAAAATAGTTACAGCCCGTCTTCGTCTTAATATAAGCCATGGTCTCTCTGTCAGGATCTCCGCCTTCTGCCCGAATCACCCCTCTTAAGTACTCTGTGATGCCGAAAATATTCTCCATAACACCATCCGGATCTTTGAATACATTACTGTTCACACGTTGAAGCACATAGGAAGGTTCATCTCCCTCTTCTCCTGGCATATACACCGCGTAAGTCTCGTTAATATGACCTGCTCCGTATGGTTTTACATAACTGCACTTCGGTCCAAAACCAAATGCATAGACCGCATCCTCCAGATTACGATTATCCACACCGTCAATCTTCCTTCTTGTAGAGAAGATCACTTCTCCGGCTTCTACTCTCACACCGGCAGAAATCTTACAGTGCGCCTTTACGACGCTTCCCAATCCAATATGTACCCCTTTACTCAAATGAGTATCATGGTCCACCACTGCGCCACTGTTGATCAGAACCGCATGTTCCATAACCGTATCACGGTTCACCACTGCTCTTTGCAGTACAAAGCATCCCCGGCCTACTATCGCATTAGGACTTACTACCGCTGACGGATGAATCAATGAAGGAACTTCATATCCCGCTTCCATCAAACGCTCCGTCCAGAGAAGCCGCATATTGTTATCTCCAAAAGCTGCGATTGCCGAATCATAGACTTTCAAAAACTCTTCATAATCACAGCACTTGCCGATTACATCTTTTTCTTTCTTCGCATCATCTAAAAATGCAATATCCTCATATCCAAGCTGCAAAGCAGTCTCCTGCATCATACGCCCCATACCGCCGGCGCCCAAAATCAGTAAATTTCTCATTTAGCTTTCGTCTCTTTCTCTTATTTTAATATTTGATTTCTCTATTAAAGTCTGATTAAAACGCTATAAACCATCTTGTATTATACTAAATCTAGCACGATTCGTCAATGGAAGTTATTTACAATCATAGAATTCCTCTGTCAAATCTTAACAAATTGATAAACTACTGAATTAGTAAGAAGATCCTTCTTCGGATCTTTTGAACATACTTCTAGAACCAGATGCTTCCTTTACGCATCTCTCTCAGATTATTTTCAGATATTTTTAAATTTCTGCCAATCCATTTCCCTTGCTTTCTCTACTTTTCCAAGAAAAATTTTACCGCATCTTTTTCAAACGAATCGATGGAGTCTGCTTTCGCCGCCAGCTTTAATAAAGCTGTCAGGCTCTCAAAATCCTCTACTGATTCTACTTGCTCAATCAGACTCTCCGGAACAGTTCCCAATTCTCTGAGAAATTCTATCACATCTTCTCGTTTGGCCTTCAATTGACCCTCTTTTCGTCCAGCTTCAAGTCCTTCCTGTCTTTCTTCTCTTAGCATTTCTTCAAAAATCATATAGCGCTCTCCCATCTCGCGATCTGACTTGATCTTGTTCACGCTATTTTGAAGCTGCTCCACATAGGGTTCTTCAAAATTTGCTTTGCTTCCTTCAAGATCAGACACTATAAACTTTAAGAACTTAACTTTAATTGCAAATTCCGCTTCATCGGATCACCGATTCCGCTAGCAACGGATCAGTCTTTCCGGTCGTAACGGAACACTTTTCCGCTTCGTCGGATCACACATTCTTATAAAGTGTTATAGTTTTTTCGTAGTCATTATTTTTAGATTACGAAAG
>OLNJ01000250.1_pt1 | contig 51308 bp, 49 predicted proteins | sample 1672191 | NCBI WGS metagenome assembly OLNJ01 (sample SAMEA3136657, study PRJEB25190) | human gut metagenome | biome: human gut; feature: human-associated habitat; material: faeces | place: Austria | collected 2013
CGACTTTAATTGGTTCAGTTTTAGAGGTCTCGACTTTAATTGGTTCAGTTTTAGAGGTCTCGACTTTAATTGGTTCAGTTTTAGAAGTTTCGACTTTGATCGGCTCCGTTTTAGAAGTCTCAACCTTGATCGGTTCCGTCTTAGAGGTTTCGACTTTGACTGGCTCCGTCTTGGAAGTTTCAACTTTAATCGGCTCTGTTTTAGAAGTCTCGACCTTAATAGGTTCCGTCTTAGTAGTTGTAACTTTCTTTGGTTCTACTTTCGCAGTTTCAATTTTTTTAACATCGCCTGCAGCAACGGGAGCTTTTTTCTGCTGGCTCGTCTGTTTTGCCTGCATGGTTGCTTTTTTCTTCTGGAGTCTTTTTTTTGCCATGATAAATATTTCCTCCTTAAATTAAGTGATTAGTAGCGGTTGTGAAAAATTAAATCTAAAGCTTATGAAAAACCGGCTGGCGGTTCTGGAATACAGTATAATAGGAAAAACCACATTCTCTTAGAACGTCAGCTGCCTTGTCAAAGGCGTAGCCGATCTTATCCGGAGTGTGTGCATCGGCGCCGATGGTGATGATTTCACCGCCCAGTTCATGATAGCGTCGGATAACGTTTACACAGGGGTTAGGTTCGCCAAGTCCGTAATGATAACCGCCGGTGTTCAGCTCAATGCCGATATTTTTACGGATCAGTGTACGGAGAATTTCATCCAGAATCTCCTTGTAACGTCCGTAGGAATACTGGCGGTTCTGGTTAGGACCATAACGTACTACGTAGTCAATATGTCCGTACACATCCATTTCATCAAAAGCAGCGATGTTTTCCAGGATGGATTCAAAATATTCCATGTAACATTCGGATTCCCGGCGTCCTTCAAAAAAATCAGGATAGTAAGGATCATATCCGTGCACCAGATGGGAAGATCCGATAACGAAATCAAAAGGAACCTCTTTCAGAAGCTCCGAAAAAGTTCCGGCTAGATGAGGCTGAAGTCCCAGCTCGATTCCGAAATTCACAGAGATCTGATCATTAAAAGCTTCTTTAAGCTCATCAAGGCGACTGCGGTATGCCGGAATATCCAGAGAAAAATCAAGTCCTTCCGGTGTTTTTGGATAATCCGGGTCAAGATGCTCGGTAAAACAGATTCCCTCAAGACAAAGGTCTGATGCAGTCTGGATCATATCCTCCATAGGAGTATCGGAATCTGCGGAAAAAGAGGAGTGCATATGGCAGTCCCATAAAATTTTCTGGTCCATGTTGTACCTCCGTAATTTATAACATCTGTGTTTTTCGATTGTGAGGCTGTACCTGTAACAGCAGTGGTACAGTTGGTTTCTGTCCGGCTGTATTTCCATATTTACAGGACAGAACTTTCTATCACAGAATTATAGCACATTTTCCAGGAATTTTCTTAATATTTATTTTGATATGCTTTTTTATAAATAGCTCTTGAATTTTTGTTTGGAATTAGGTACAATATGAAACAGGTTGATGTTTCTTTAACAAAGGAACGATTTAATCACCATTCAATTCATAGGAGGAATTTATCATGGCAGTAAAAGTTGCAATTAATGGTTTTGGACGTATCGGTCGTCTTGCATTCCGTCAGATGTTTGGAGCAGAGGGATTCGAGATCGTAGCAATCAACGATCTTACATCTCCTAAAATGCTTGCTCACTTATTAAAATATGATTCTACACAGGGAAGATATGCTCTTGCTGATACAGTTAAAGCAGGAGAGGATTCCATCACAGTAGACGGAAAAGAGATCAAAATCTATGCTAAGGCTAACGCTGCAGAGCTTCCATGGGGAGAGATCGGTGTAGACGTAGTTCTTGAGTGCACAGGTTTCTACACATCCAAAGACAAAGCTCAGGCTCATATCGATGCAGGTGCTAAGCACGTAGTTATTTCCGCTCCGGCTGGAAACGACCTTAAGACAATCGTTTACAACGTAAACCATCAGGGTCTTACAAACGAGGACAAGATCATCTCCGCAGCTTCCTGTACAACAAACTGCCTTGCACCAATGGCTAAGGCTCTTAACGATCTTGCACCGATCAAATCCGGTATCATGTGCACAATCCACGCTTACACAGGCGATCAGATGACACTTGACGGACCGCAGAGAAAAGGCGATCTGAGAAGATCCCGTGCAGCTGCAGTTAATATCGTTCCGAACAGCACAGGTGCTGCTAAAGCTATCGGACTTGTTATCCCAGAGCTTAACGGCAAACTTATCGGTTCTGCACAGCGTGTTCCTACCCCAACAGGTTCTACAACAATCCTTACAGCAGTAGTTGAAGGAAATGTTACAAAAGAGCAGATCAACGCAGCTATGAAAGCAGCTTCTAACGAGTCCTTCGGATACAACGAGGATGAGATCGTATCCAGCGATATCGTTGGTATGAGATTTGGTTCCCTCTTCGATGCTACTCAGACAATGGTACTTCCACTTGAGAACGGCACAACAGAGGTTCAGGTAGTTTCCTGGTATGACAACGAGAACTCCTACACAAGCCAGATGGTTCGTACAATCAAGCATTTCGGAAGCCTTCTGAACGCTTAATTTTCAGCGAACGAGTGTAGAAGAATAGACTCAGAAAGGGTCCGGTCTGTAGAGGACCGGGCCCTTTTTTTCCAAAAGACCAAACAAAAAAATGTCTGAGGAAATGACTGTTAACAGAGCGGATAACAATACCGCTCGCCCTTATTCATCTGCTTTTGCAGAAATAAAAGTTAAGGAGATATAGAGATGCTGAACAAAAAAAGTGTTGACGATATCAATGTAAAAGGACAGAAAGTACTTGTAAGATGCGACTTCAATGTTCCGCTTCAGGATGGAAAGATCACAGATGAGAACCGTCTTGTAGCTGCTCTTCCTACAATCAAGAAACTGATCGCAGACGGCGGAAAAGTTATCCTTTGCTCCCACCTTGGAAAACCGAAGGGAGAGCCGAAACCGGAGCTTTCTCTTGCACCTGTAGCTGTTCGTCTTTCTGAGCTTCTTGGACAGGAAGTGAAATTTGCAGCAGATCCTGAGGTAGTAGGACCAAACGCAAAAGCTGCTGTAGCTGAGATGAAGGATGGCGATGTAGTTCTTCTTGAGAATACACGTTACCGTGCAGAAGAGACAAAGAATGAAGATAAGTTCAGCGAAGACCTTGCTTCTCTTTGCGATGTATTCGTAAACGATGCATTCGGAACCGCTCACAGAGCTCACTGCTCCAACGTAGGTGTTACCAAATATGTGAAGACAGCAGTTGTAGGATATCTGATGCAGAAAGAGATTGATTTCCTTGGAAACGCTGTAAACAATCCGGAGAGACCGTTTGTTGCAATCCTTGGCGGTGCTAAGGTTTCCAGCAAGATCTCTGTTATTAACAACCTTCTTGACAAGGTAGATACTCTGATCATCGGTGGTGGTATGTCTTACACATTCTCCAAAGCTATGGGCGGACATATCGGAAAATCTCTCTGCGAGGATGACTATCTTCAGTATGCACTTGACATGATGAAGAAAGCAGAGGAGAAAGGCGTTAAGCTTCTTCTTCCTGTAGATAACAGAATCGGTGATGACTTCTCCAACGACTGCAACATCCAGATCGTTAAACGTGGTGAAATTCCGGACGGATGGGAAGGAATGGACATCGGAACAGAGACAGAGAAGATCTTTGCAGACGCTGTTAAAGATGCTAAGACAGTTGTATGGAACGGACCGATGGGATGCTTCGAGATGCCGAACTTTGCACATGGTACAGAGGCAGTTGCAAAAGCTCTTGCTGAGACAGATGCAACAACAATCATCGGTGGCGGTGATTCCGCAGCAGCAGTAAATATCCTTGGATATGGCGACAAGATGACACACATCTCCACAGGTGGCGGTGCATCTCTTGAGTTCCTTGAGGGCAAAGAGCTCCCGGGCGTAGCAGCTGCTAACGATAAAGACTGATAAAAAATAAAGTGTTCCGAAGGAACACAAAAAGGAGATAAAAACAATGGCAAGAAAGAAAATTATTGCTGGAAACTGGAAAATGAACATGACACCAAGCGAGGCTGTAAAGCTTGTTGAGACATTAAAACCGCTTGTTGTTAACGATGAAGTTGACGTAGTATTCTGCGTACCGGCTATCGACATCATTCCTGTTGTTGAGGCTGCTAAAGGAACAAACATTCAGGTTGGTGCTGAGAACATGTACTTCGAGGAGAAGGGTGCTTACACAGGTGAGATCTCCCCGGCTATGCTTGTAGATGCAGGTGTTAAGTATGTTGTACTTGGACATTCTGAGAGAAGAGAGTACTTCGGCGAGACAAACGAAGACGTAAACAAGAAGATCCTCAAAGCTTTCGAGCATGGCATTACACCGATCATGTGCTGTGGTGAGACACTTACTCAGAGAGAGCAGGGTGTAACAATGGACTTCATCCGTCAGCAGGTTAAGGTTGGATTCCAGGGCGTTACAGCAGATCAGGCTAAGACAGCGGTTATCGCTTACGAGCCGATCTGGGCTATCGGAACAGGTAAGACAGCTACAACAGAGCAGGCTCAGGAAGTTTGCGGTGAGATCCGTAAATGCATCGCTGAGATCTATGATGATGCAACAGCAGCTGAGATCCGTATCCAGTACGGCGGATCTGTAAATGCTACAACAGCACCAGACTTATTCGCTCAGGCTGACATCGATGGCGGTCTTGTAGGCGGCGCTTCCCTGAAAGCAGATTTCGGTAAGATCGTAAACTACAAATAAATCGCAGATCTGTTTAGTAAAACTGAATAAATAAAGAATGTAAAGACACCTCTGAACACAGAAACGGTCGACAAGAAAATATCGGCCGAATGTGTAAAGAGGTGTTTTTTGCAAAAAAAACTTAAAATATAAAAAACTCTCCTGATTGTATTATGTAACGCAAAAAACGACAACCTACAGTCAGAGAGAGTTTTTGTTATTTTCAGCAGAAGAAATGTTTTTCTCCTGGCTTTCTTCCATGTTTTCATCAGTCTCATCAGAATCAGGAACGTGTTCTACAATGTCGCCAATATCACAGTGCAGGATGGAACACAGCCTGTCTAATGTAAAAATTTCAATATTCTTATTTTTTCGTAGTCTGTCCAAAAGAGAACGGGTGATTTCGTAATGCTCATAGAGATCATACTGGGAAATTCCACGCTTCTTCATCGTTACCCAAAACCTGTCATATTTTATCATATGTATGTCCTGTCTGATTCATTCTTGAATTAAATTTATTATGAATGTAAAATTGAAATCAGAACAGTGTCCTTATAGAGACACTGTAGAAAGGAGAAATGATGAAAAAGAATTTGAAGATGCTGTTTTCGGTAGCGGTTACTCTGTGTTTTTCAGCTGCCATGTTTTACTGTTTTGTGGGAGGTGCCCCGGAAGGAAAGGGAGGACTTACGGTGTATATGTTGTCAGCGGCTGGTTTGTCTGTTCTGATGCCGGGGTTTTGCTGCGGCTGCCTGCATTACATTTTTTATCTCCGAAAAAAACTTGATGACCAGAGAAAATGATCCGGAATTATGGTAATATAGTAGAAAGAAAGACCGTAACCATGCCAAAGCAGCCTGACAGATGCAGGAAAATCTGCTTTCATTGCGAAAAACAACAAACAGTGGGTGGTGGAATTTATGGGAAATATTTTGGATTATCTGGACTGGAGAGGTGATCTTGCCTTTTCGCAGTCGCCGTTTAACGAAGTGGACAATCTGATTCTTGCATGTTTTTCTTACCTGGAGCTGGATGGAATCAGGGAGATACAGGATGGCAATACTCTTAGCATAGAGGAGCTGACAGAGCACTTTTTTGAAAAAAGTCAGGAAAAAGAAATGAAGGCAGAAGGTACTTTTCTGCAGAATATGCCTGCACTTTTGAAAAAAATGGCAGAGTCCGAAAGATTTCGTGACTGCCGTGTAGGTGGATTTGTCAATGAAATCATGACAGATAAGACGCAGCAGTTTGCGGCGGTGACCGTGGAGCTTACGGACGGAACCACATATATTTCTTTTCGGGGGACGGATGATACGATCACTGGCTGGAAAGAGGATTTTTATCTCAGCAACGGAACTGTTCCATCTCACAGGAAGGCACTTGAATATCTGGAAAAAAACGGCAGATATATGCAGGCAATGATACGGCTCGGAGGACATTCGAAGGGCGGCAATCTGGCAATGTATGCGGCTATGCAATGCGAAGAAGAAATTCGAAGCAAGCTTCTGGCTGTGTATGACAATGATGGACCGGGATTTTCAAAAGATTTTTTTTCGGAGAAAAGATGTGAGGAGATTTTGCCGAAGGTGACCCGGATCATACCGGAGGCATCCGTGATCGGCATGCTGCTGGAGCATAAAAAGAAACCAATGATCGTGTCCAGCACCCAGAAAGGAATCCTGCAGCATGATGCTTTTACCTGGGAGGTCATGGGGAAAGGTTTTATGAGAAGAGATACGCTTACAAGACGGGCCGAGGCTTCAGACCGTACTCTTCATAAATGGATCGACAATATGAATGAAAAAGAACGGGATAGACTGATCCAGGAGCTTTTTTCTGTACTGGAGGCTACCGGGGCGAAGACGATCTCCGGAATCCAGGAGGGTGGGCTGAAAAGCCTGACAGCTATGATAAAACAGCTTGACCAGATGGAACCGGAATCAAAGGCCATGGTGCAGGCGCTGATCGTTGGATTTTTCGGAAGCTGTCTGGAACTCCTTCCGTTGCCGGAGCTTGACAAAAAGCGTTTTCTGCCATAACATAGGAGATAACTCTGAAAAAATGGAAAAAACTTGAAAGGGGACATCAGAAAATGAGCGAAAAAGTCGTAAATGCGGCTCTTCTTGGCCTGGGCACCGTAGGAACAGGCGTATATAAAGTAATCAGAAGCCAGGAACAGGAAATGACAGCCAAGCTTGGTTGTCAGGTGAAGATCACGAAGATCCTGGTGCGTAACATAGAGAAAGCATCTAAGAAATTAGAAGATCCCTCAGTTCTTACAACAAACTGGGACGATATTGCAGGAGATCCTTCTATAGATATCGTGATCGAGCTGATCGGCGGCATTGAGCCTGCACGCACATATATTCTCTCTGCGCTGAAAGCTGGTAAGAACGTTGTGACAGCGAACAAAGATCTTATTGCTGTTCACGGAAAGGAAATTCTGGAGACGGCGAAGGCTGCACAGAAGGACTTTTTATTTGAGGCTGCAGTGGCAGGAGGAATTCCGATCATCGGACCTCTGAAGAACAGTCTGGAAGCCAATCATGTGACAGAGGTTATGGGAATCGTAAACGGAACAACCAACTTTATCCTCACCAAGATGTCCCAGGAGGGAATGGAATTTTCGGATGCACTTGCTCTTGCAACAGAGCTGGGATATGCGGAAGCTGATCCGACAGCTGATATCGAGGGAATTGATGCAGGAAGAAAGGTTGCGATCCTTGCTTCCGTAGCGTTTAATTCCAGAGTTACACTGGATAATGTTCATGTGGAGGGAATCACAAAGATCACAGCGAAGGATATCCGTTATGCGAAGGAGATGGGCTGTGAGATCAAGCTTCTTGGTGTGGCACGCTGTCAGGAGGATGGGGTTGAAGCATATGTATGCCCGATGCTGATTCCGGCTGAGCACCCGCTTGCTTCTGTCAATGATTCCTACAATGCTGTTTTTGTGCACGGAGATGCAGTGGGAGATACTATGTTCTACGGCCGCGGAGCAGGCGAGCTTCCGACAGCAAGTGCTGTTGTGGGAGATGTATTTGAGGTAGTACGCAATATGAAGGCAGACTGCTGTGGCCGTGTGGGATGTACCTGCTACAAGAGCCTTCCGGTAAAAGAGATGGCAGATACCCATAACCGCTATTTCCTCCGCCTTCAGGTAGAGGACCGCTGTGGCGTGCTGGCTGAGATCCTGGAGCATTTTGCCAAATATCAGGCAAGTGTTGCACAGATCATGCAGAAGGAGAGCAAGAGACCGGATACAGCAGAGGTTGTTGTGATCACCAAGCTGGTAAGCGAGGGCGCTTTCTTTAAGGTTAAGGAAGAGCTGGAGAACAGCGCATCTGTAAGAAAGATCTCTTCCATGATCCGTGTGTACGAGAAATAAAATTTTTGTCAAAGAAAACGTTGCAAAATTTCTGGATTTTGGTACTATATAGAATGGAAAACAAAAGAATCCTGCGGAACATGAGACGGTGTGAAAGCATCAGAAGCAGAGGCACCGCAGAGCTTTGATCAAAGATAAGAAGGGGAAAATTATGAGTAAAAAACCAACAGTATTAATGATCCTTGATGGTTACGGACTGAATGACAGACATGACGGAAATGCTGTATATGAAGCAAAAACACCAGTCATGGACGGACTGATGAAGGATTATCCTTTTGTAAAGGGTAATGCAAGTGGTCTCGCAGTAGGTCTTCCGGATGGCCAGATGGGTAACTCCGAGGTTGGACATATGAACATGGGTGCAGGCCGTATCGTATATCAGGAGCTCACAAGAATCACAAAAGAGATCCAGGATGGCGATTTCTTCAAGAACGAGGCACTTCTCGCTGCAATGAAGAATGCAAAGGAGAACGACTCCGCAATCCATTTCATGGGACTTCTTTCTGATGGTGGTGTACACAGTCACAATACACATCTCTACGGACTGCTTGAGATGGCTAAGAGAGAAGGACTTAAGAAGGTTTACGTACACTGCTTCCTTGACGGACGTGACACACCGCCTGCATCAGGTAAGGAATTCGTAGAGCAGCTGGAAGCCAAGATGAAAGAGATCGGCGTTGGTGAGATTGGTGTGATCTCCGGACGTTACTATGCAATGGACCGTGATAACCGCTGGGATCGTGTTGAGCTTGCATACAAAGCTCTTACAGAAGGCGAGGGCGTAAAGGCAACAGATGCCGTGGCAGCAGTTCAGGCTTCCTATGATAATGATAAGACAGATGAGTTCGTTCTTCCGACGGTTATCGAGAAAGACGGTAAACCGGTTGCAACTGTTTCCGATAAAGATTCCGTTGTATTCTTTAACTTCCGTCCTGACCGTGCAAGAGAGATCACAAGAGCTTTCTGTGATGATGATTTCAAAGGCTTTGAAAGAGCAAAGAGACTGGATACTACTTTCGTATGCTTCACAGAGTATGACGATACGATCCAGAACAAGCAGGTAGCTTTCCACAAGGTACTACTTCATAACACATTTGGCGAGTATCTTGCAGCTCATAACATGACACAGGCACGTATCGCTGAGACTGAAAAATATGCACACGTTACATTCTTCTTCAACGGTGGTGTTGAGGAGCCGAACAAGGGAGAGGACAGAATCCTTGTAAAATCCCCGAAGGTTCCGACTTACGACATGCAGCCTGAGATGAGTGCACCGGAGGTTTGTGAGAAGCTTGTTGAGGCAATCAAGTCTGAGAAATACGATGTGATCATCATCAACTTTGCGAACCCGGATATGGTTGGACATACAGGTGTTGAGGCAGCTGCTGTCAAGGCTGTTGAGACTGTTGATGAGTGTGTAGGCAAGGCTGTAGAGGCAATCAAAGAGGTTGACGGACAGCTCTTTATCTGTGCTGACCACGGTAACGCAGAGCAGCTTGTAAACTACGAGACAGGAGAGCCATGGACAGCTCATACAACCAATCCTGTACCGTTCATTCTTGTAAATGCAGATCCGAAATATACACTTCGTGAGAACGGATGCCTTGCAGATATCGTTCCGACACTGATCCAGCTTATGGGAATGGAGCAGCCAGAGGAAATGACAGGAAAATCTCTTCTTGTTGAGAAATAATTAAAAATATTTATGCTTATAAGCCCTGCAGATGATAGGATTCTGCAGGGCTTTTTTCTGTGGTGAAACGCTAGATTTTTATATATGGAAAAATTTTTCAAAAGCATCTTGTAAATTAGATATATTTCAACTATAATCCCTCTGATACATAAAAAAAGCAGCACAAAATTTATTTTTGCAGGGGGTAAATGACATTAAATGAAAACAGACATGACACAGGGAAAGCCGATGAAGGTGCTCCTGGGATTTACTATCCCGGTATTTATCGGTAATGTATTTCAGCAGTTTTACAGCATGGTCGATGCCGTAGTAGTCGGAAAATTTGTAGGGACAAAAGCACTGGCAGCAGTCGGGGCAACGGGAACCATTATTTTTCTGATTATCGGTTTCCTTCTGGGAATCACTACAGGTTTCACGGTGCTGACCGCACAGAAATATGGTGCCGGTAAGATGGATGAAATGCGCCAGACAGTAGGAAATGCTATGATCCTGACAGCAGGAATCTCGGCATTGATGACACTCATCAGTATGACAGGAATGCATGCACTTCTGAAATTCATGAACACGCCGGAGGATATCTTTCAGGATGCCTATGCGTATGTAATGATCATCTGCGGAGGAATTTTTGCCCAGGCTTTATATAATATCCTGGCCAGCTTTCTTCGTGCACTGGGAAACAGCAAGGTGCCGCTGTATTTTCTGATTCTGTCCGCACTTTTGAATATTGTTCTTGATCTTGTGTTTATTATCGTATTTAAGATGGGAGCACCGGGAGCAGCCTGGGCTACCGTTATTTCACAGGGAACATCGGGGCTTCTCTGTCTGGTATATATCTGGAAATGTGTGCCGGAGCTTCGCATGCGCCGGGATGACTGGCGTTTCCGCCGTAATATTGCAGGCAAACAGATCGGAGTGGGAATTCCCATGGGGCTTCAGTATTCCATCACGGCGATCGGAAGCATGATGGTACAGTCTGCTCTGAATATGCTGGGCTCCTATGCCGTGGCTGCGTTTACAGCGGGAAGCAAGATCGAGCAGATTTTTTCCCAGGCATTTGTGGCACAGGGAACAGCAAGCGCGACCTACAATGCACAGAATATCGGAGCAGGCAAGCTGGATCGTGTGCGAAAAGGCTTCCGTGCATCCCATCTGATCGGGTGTGTGTACTGCGCGATCGTGGGAACTTTCCTGTTCTATTTCGGAAAAAATTTCGCGTATCTGTTTATCTCTGATAATATCGCAGAGGTACTTCCGATGGTGGATACCTATCTGAAATGTGTTGCGCTGTTTTTTATTCCGCTTTATTTTGTCAATGTACTCAGAAACGGAATCCAGGGAATGGGCTATGGCCTGCTTCCGATGATGTCCGGTGTGGCAGAACTTGCAGGAAGGGGAATTACGGCAATGATCGCAGCACAGAAAAACAGCTATGTGGGAACCTGTATGGCAAGCCCGATGGCCTGGATCTTTGCCACAACGCTTCTCTGGATCATGTACTTCTATGTAATGAAGGACATGGCGAAGAAATTATGTTCGGGAAATAACTTCTAAAAAAAACGTGAAATAAGATGCAAATTTCAGAAAGTATGTTATAATGAGAAAGCTGGTAACTAATACCAGAAAGTATCAACAAAAAGGTGCCCGAGCCGAAGCGTATGATGTATGCAGAAAGTATGGAAGGGTACATGAAACATAGAGGTGGAGTATAAATATGAGCAACGAGGAGAGAAAGGACATCGAAGACAAGATCAACAGGGCTATGGCTCAGATCGTCAGCGATACTGTGGGAGAAGCCCAGTCCGGGAAGAATTCAGGAGAATCTGGCGGACAGAGATCGGCACGTCCTTTGAAATCAGCAAGGCCGAAGAAAATCACATATGTTCCCATTGATGAATCAGAATTTGAACCCGTTGTTCTCCCGGAAAAGAAGAAGCATAAGGGACTGAAGATAACGGGACTGATCGCTGCTATGGTTCTGGTAGCTGCCGGATGTGCATATGCAGGGGTGTCGTATTACTACACCGATCATTTTTTTGAGGGAACGGCGATCAATGGAATAGACAGCTCCAATAAGACAGCTTACGAGGTGGAACAGGAAATTGCCGGTAAGATGGCAGATTATTCCATTGAGATAAAAGCGAGAGATCAGGAACCGCAGACAATCGCAGGAACCGATATTGATTATCGGTATGTGTCAAGCGGTGAGATTCTTAAGCTTCTGAAAGAACAGAAGCCATATATGTGGGTGCGGGGGCTCTTTGAAAAAACAGTTTATACAGCAGATGAGCAGACAGCTTTTGACAGAACGAAGCTGGAAACGGCAGTGAAAGCACTGAACTGTGCACAGAAAGAGAATCAGACAGCTCCAGAGAACGCATATGTGAGTTATAATAATTCAGAGTTTACCATTGTTCCGGAGACTGAGGGAAGTGAGCTGAAGGTCAAAGAAGCCTATCAGATGGTCAGTGAAGCTATCAGCAGTGATGAGCCGGAAGTAGATCTTGCCAGCAATCCGGATGCTTATGTCAGGGCAGATGTGACAAGTGACAACGCAGATCTTCAGGCTACGGTAGATGCTTATAATAACTTTGCGAAAGCAAGTATCACATATACATTTGGAGACCAGACAGTAACGCTGGATGGTACGACAATCAAGGACTGGCTGCAGTTTGATGAGAAGGGACAGCTGATTCAGGATGAGGCATCGTTTAAACAGCACATCGTGGATTATGTTGCCCAGCTTGCCGCAGAGCATGATACTGTTGGAACAGAGAGACAGTTTCAGACAACAAGCGGAAGAACCGTATCCGTATCCGGCTCCGCATATGGCTGGAAGATCGACCAGGATGGTGAGGTGGCACAGCTTACCCAGGAGATTCAGTCCGGAACACAGACAACGAGAGAGCCTGTGTACTCTATGAGAGCCAATGCGTACGGAGTTAATGATTTTGGTAGCACTTATATAGAAGTAGACCTTACAGAACAGTATATGTGGTACTATCAGGATGGCAATGTAATCTTTGAATCGGATATCGTATCCGGACTTCCAAGTGATCCTGAACGTAAGACTCCTCCGGGAATCTTTACACTTTATTATAAGAAGAGCCCGGATGTACTTCGTGGCAGTAAGAAAGAGGACGGAACCTATTCCTATGAGCAGCCGGTAACTTACTGGATGCCGTTTAACGGAGGAATTGGATTCCACGATGCAGATTGGCAGCCATATTTTGGCGGAGACCGGTATCTCAGCGGAGGATCCCATGGATGTATTAACCTGCCGCCGGATAAAGCAGGAGAGCTTTATAACATCATCCAGTATGATGTTCCGATCATCTGCTTCTATTAATAACATAAGACAAAAAGACAGGTTCCGGTGAAAGGAACCTGTCCTATATCAGGAGGATACATTTATGATGGATGATACATTCGGCTATTTATTAACGTTTGCAGCACTGGTTGGAGGAATCCTGCTTCTCACCGGTCATGGCGGAGCGCTGATGAAGGGCGGAAATACCCAGGAGAGAGCCAAGAAATACGATACAAAAAAGATGGAAAAAGCTTCCGGAATCTGCCTGCTTCTTATTGGAATCGCAACAGCTATTGATATTTTTACGACAAGCGTAAGTGCCGAGATCGTATATGTGGTAGTAATTCTTGTGATCCTGATCGGATATACATTTGTTGTACGAACTAGATGTCGTAAATAAAAAAAGATAACAAAAAATCCTCTGTATTCAGCAGACACCAGATGGTGTGGCAGGATACAGAGGATTTTTTTATTTTATAATATTATAATCATTTTAAACGGGTGTGGCTTGTATGCCGGAAGGTCAGTGTGAATACAATCCCCTTTACAATGGAAGTAAGGGAAAGAGCCCACCAGATACCGCTAAGTCCCATTTCCGTATGGGAGAGGACAAGAGCCAGAGGAATTCGCGCACCGGTCAGCAGGATGCTGATGATACTGCATAACTTAGTCAGTCCAAGTCCGGACAGAGCACCGATAGTCATCAGTTCGATCGCCATGAAGCCTTCACTGAAACCGATAATGATCAGATAATTGACTGCAATGGAAAGGGACTCAGCGTCATGGAAAAACAGCCCTGCGATCGGCTTCGGAAGAAATACGAAGGCCGCGGTTATGATAAGTCCCCACACAGCCAGGATTCCGAAAGAGATCCGGTAGCCATGGCGGATACGGTCATACTTTCTGGCTCCGTAATTCTGTGCGGTGAAAGCATTCAGCGCAGCGGCAAAGCCATCTGCTGTATTCCATGATACGGATTCAATCTGACCGCCCACACGCTGGGTAGCAATGGCAGCAGCGCCAAAAGCGGAAACCATTCTTGTGAGCACCATGGAGATCATGCAGTAGATCATACTCTGAATGGAAGTAGGAAATCCGATACGGAAGATATTTTTATAAAATTTTCCGGAATGTCGTGAAAAAAGTCTCACTCCGCGAAGCACGTTCGGTTCCAGTCTGGAAGTAAAAATCCGGAACGCCAGCACAGCAAATACAAGGATCTGTGCAGTCACAGTTGCGACAGCTGCGCCGACTGTTTCCAGTCTCGGGAAAGGACCGACACCAAGGATCAGAAGCGGATCCAGGATCATATTTCCTACCAGACCAAGAAAGTTGGCCATAAGAGGAGATCTGGAATCACCCTGCGCGGTAAAAAGTCCGGTCAGTGTCAGATTCAGGAAAGAGAAGATAATGAGTCCACAGGTGATCAGCATGTAGACTTTTGCTGCTTCGTAAGCTTCCGGATCCGTCAGGTTGAAAAAGCCGATCAGCGGATCGAGAAAGAGCAGGCACACGGCTGCAAAGATCACTCCGAACAGAATGGTGATCTGCAGGGCGCTGGCTGCGTAGGAACGGGCTTCGTCATAATCCTTCCGGCCACAGGCCTGAGCGGTATTTACCTGTCCTCCCATTCTTGGAAGTGCTACAAGTCCCTGGGAGAGCCATACGTACATACCGCCCACGCCCACACCTGCGACGGTTTTTGAGCCGAGGAGACCGATCCAGGCCATATCCGTGATGTTGTAGGCAGTTCCCAGAAGAGAGGAAGCCATGATCGGAAGCGCCAGCTCTGCCAGAGTCTGGAAAATCGGTCCGGAAGTCAGGTCGATAGTTCTTGTTTTTTTCATGATTACCGACAAAGCTCCACAAGATCCATAGGCATGTTGATCCGAAAATCAGGATCAGAAACCTCACCAAATCCGTATTTTGCGAAGATAAAAGGTACTCCGGCTTTTTTGCAGGCGTTGAAATCTCCCAGGGTGTCACCTACGTATACCGGATCCTTAAGGTCATAGTCATTGCGGATCTTCATGATATTTTCTGCTTTGGCCATACCGGTATCTCCCGGACAGAGATGCCCCTTAAAGTAGTGACCGAAGCCTGTGGCCTTGAGAAATACTTCAATATAGCCAGCCTGGCAATTGCTGACGATAAAGAGCGGAAAACGAGTGGAGAGGATCTTAAGTGTATCCTCAAGCTGTGGATAAAGCGGGGCACATTTGCGAAGCAGGGCTTCGTGCTCTGCCTGGCAGCAGCCATCGATGATGCGAAGCTGCTCAGATTCCGGAAGTTCCGGAAAAAGAGCCCTGGCAATGTCCGGAAGAAGCTGGCCGAAAAGTCCCATCAGCCGTTTGGAGCTTACGTCAGTGTCCATGTGCTCTGTATGAATAAGATAATCGCGCCAGGATTCAGCTACGATTCCGGTGGAATCCCAGAGCGTACCGTCAACGTCAAAAATGATGCTGTCCATAAAAAACCTCCTGAAAAAAATTATTTAATATAGGGGATTACATTGAATGCAATCCAAAGTAATTTTATCTGAGAAAAGATGAAAAAGCAACTGTGACTTTTGGAGATTTTATGTTATAGTAGAATTTGTGAGGTAAAAATAATATGAGATATAAAAATACGGTCAGAGGTATTTTTAAGGACAGGCCAAACCGGTTTATTGCACATGTAGAGATTGATGGAGAAATCGAGACCGTTCATGTGAAGAATACCGGGAGATGTAGGGAACTTCTTGTTCCGGGCGTGGAAGTCATCCTTGAGAAGAGTGATGATCCGTCCAGAAAGACGAAATACGATCTGATCTGTGTGAATAAAGAAGGGCGCCTGATCAATATGGATTCCCAGGCACCCAATAAAGCTGCCGAAGAGTGGGTGGCAGCCGGAAAATTTTTTACGGAGAAGGTCACAGTACAGCGGGAAAAAAACTACGGGAATTCCAGATTCGATCTGTATGTGGAATCCTCTGCACGCAGGGCTTTCATTGAGGTTAAGGGTGTCACCCTGGAGGAAAAAAATATCGTACGTTTTCCGGATGCGCCTACAATACGCGGGGTCAAGCATCTGGAAGAGCTGATAAAGGCTGTTTCGGATGGATATGAAGCTTATCTTCTTTTGGTGATCCAGATGAAGGATGTGAAATATTTTGCACCAAACTGGGGGACACATCCGGAATTTGGAGATACCTTGCGAAGGGCGGCAAAAGCAGGCGTTCACATCCTGGCATACGACTGTGCAGTTAAAGAAGACACCATGGAGATCTGTGATCCGGTGCCGGTAGATCTGGAACGGCCGGAGGTGTCTGCTCTTTTGAAATGGTATGATGCGAATAAGCGGAGCCTGCCGTGGCGGGATCAGAACAATGCCTATTATACCTGGGTGTCGGAGATCATGCTTCAGCAGACAAGAGTAGAGGCTGTGAAGCCATACTTTCAGCGTTTTATTCAGGAACTGCCTGATGTTGCAGCCCTTGCAGCGGCACCGGAGGACCGTCTGGTCAAGCTCTGGGAAGGTCTTGGCTATTACAGCAGAGTCCGCAATATGCAGAAAGCGGCCATTTCTGTGATGGAAGATTACGGAGGCAGGATTCCCGAAGATTTTGAAACGCTTCTCTCGTTAAAGGGAATAGGACGTTATACAGCAGGTGCCATCTCGTCGATCGCCTACGGGAAGTGCGTTCCGGCAGTGGATGGCAATGTTCTCCGGGTATATGCAAGACTTACGGAAAATCGTGAAGATATTATGAAACAGTCAGTCCGGAAATCCGTAGAGGACAGCCTGAAAGAGATTATGCCGCTGGACAGACCCGGAGATTTTAATCAGGCTCTGATGGAGCTTGGAGCTGTAGTCTGCGTCCCCAATGGAAAAGCAAAATGTGAGGAATGTCCACTGAAAGAGTTTTGTCTTGCAAGAAAGCATGGAACTGTGGAAGAACTTCCCGTAAAAGCACCGAAGAAGGCAAGAAAAATAGAGAACAGGACGGTTCTTGTGATCCAGGACGGAGCTGCAACTGCAATCCGCAGACGTCCACCTGAAGGACTTCTTGCAGGGCTGTATGAGATTCCCAATGTGGAGGGATATCTTACCCGGAAAGCTGCTCTTAAGCTGGTGGAAGATATGGGGCTTGAGCCTTTAAGAATCGAGAAGCTGCCGGATGCGAAGCATATTTTTTCGCATATAGAGTGGAGAATGCATGCGTACCGCATTGCGGTATCATCCCTGGAAAAGGCAGAACATGCAGACTTTCTTTTTGCAGACAAAAAAGAAACAGACAGAAAATATACAATACCATCTGCGTTTAGCGCATACACGAAATACATGAAGGAGGAAAACCCATGAAACTTTTGAGCGTAGCAATACCATGCTATAATTCAGAGGCTTATATGTCAAAATGTATCAATTCCCTGCTGATCGGAGGAGAGGAAGTGGAGATCATCATCGTAGATGACGGCTCCAGCGACCGTACCGCTGAGATCGCAGATGAATATGCAGAAAAATATCCGACTATCGTAAAGGCAGTCCATCAGGAAAACGGAGGACACGGACAGGCTGTAAATACAGGTATCCGCAATGCCACAGGTCTTTATTTCAAGGTAGTTGACAGTGATGACTGGGTAAACCAGGATGCATACTATGAGATTCTGAAAACTCTTTATGAGCTGACACGTGGGTCTGAGACAGTTGATCTTCTGATCAGCAACTTTGTCTATGAGAAGCAGGGTGCTACCCGCAAGAAGGTCATGCAGTACAGACACTGCTTCCCGACCAATCAGATCTTTGGCTGGGATGAAGTGCGTCATATGAAAAAAGGCCAGTATCTTCTCATGCATTCCATGATCTACCGTACCAAGCTTCTTTATGACTGCGGTATGGAGCTTCCGAAGCATACATTCTATGTAGATAATCTGTTTGCCTTTGAGCCACTTCCATATGTGAAGAACCTTTATTATCTGGATGTGAATTTTTACAGATATTTCATCGGAAGAGATGATCAGTCTGTCAATGAGAAGGTCATGATCAAAAGGATCGACCAGCAGATCCGCGTGAACAAGCTTATGGTAGATGCTTATCTGAAAGCCAATGTAAGTAACCGCAGACTGCGTATGTATATGTTCAGCTATCTGGATATCATTACAACGGTTTCTTCCATCATGCTTGTAAGGGCAGGTACACAGGAGTGCCTGGATAAGAAACAGGAGCTGCAGGATTATATCAAAGACCAGAATATGGGACTTTACCGGAAGCTCCGCAGAAGTCTTTTCGGAAGAGTTTCCAACCTTCCGGGAAAAGGCGGAAGAAAGATGTTTGTGGCAGCATATAAGATCTGCCAGAAGTTCTACGGATTTAACTAAACTTTAAATAAAAAAAGATACGCCGGAACATATATACCGGCGTATCTTTTTTTGTGTTGATTTACAGATTCTGTTCTGTTTTCTTTCCACGCATATGAGCTACAGATCTCTGATCTTCATAATCCTCAGTTCTCTGCGGATAAAACAGCAGGTGACCGAACAGGGCCAGTGTGGTACCGAGACAGACATCAATAACCGAATGCTGCTTGATAAACATAGTAGACAGGATGATCAGCGAGGAAAGGATCAAAGATCCTCCCTGGAGCCATTTCTTATCCTTCAGTGTCTGGCAGTTGTGAATTGCAAAATAAACAGCCAGGGAATTGAATACATGGATGCTTGGCAGAATATTGGTCGGTGTATCTGTCCGGTAAATACCTGCAATAAGCTGTGTAAATATGTTATTACGCGGAAATACTGCCGGACGGAGCTGCTGGACATTCGGGTAAACATAGGAGACTACAAGAAAAACAGTCATACCCATCATCAGGTTGAATATCAGCTGGTAATATTCCCGTTTATTCTGGCGAAACAGAAAATAGACAACAGTAAGTATCACATACGGAAACCATAAAAGATACGGGATAATAAAAACCTCGCAGAACGGGATCATATCATCAAAAACAGTATGTACAACATGGTAGGCACGTACAGGACGGTATTCAAGATAGTTGAACAGTATGAGATACACGATAAAATAGGCTATTATCACAAAACCGTGCCTGTATTTTTTTATTTTACTCAACATTTTGCTTCCTTTCTTGAAGAGTGGCTGTCGGACAGCCGTTCAGTCTTAAGCTTCTGTGTGTTAAGTATCTATCTGCTACTATAACACAGGCATTATGATTTTTAAAGGTTTCTTTTCGATTGTCACAGAAAATTCACGTTGTATTCCGCCGGATTCTCCGTCTTTATGAACGGGAAGCGGACGATTACTTGTAAAACTTACGTCCTTACACTGAAAAATATGTACGCCATGAAGTTTTGTGTGTTTTCCGAAGAGTGCGCCTGGAAGGCAGAAAAGCATTTTGAGCTTGGAAATGCCTTCAATGACGATCACATCCAGAAGGCCGTCATCCGGCTGTGCGTCCGGGCAGAATTTAAATCCTCCGCCCTCGTATTTCTGATTCATCACTGCCGCAAACCAGGTTTTCGGGAAGGTTCTCGTGTTCTGACTGTCAGCTTTTACCGTGACCGATGCAGGAGAAAGAAACAGGAATTGTTTCAACGCGATCATAAGGTAGACGAGTTTTCCCATATGGAGACGGTTGAGAAATTTTTTGCCGGAGGTGATCAGAACCTCCTGACATACTGCTGCATCGTACCCCATTCCTGCACTGATCCCGAAGCGGTAAGCATGGGAACCAAGCGTTATCTTAGGGATATCCATGGACATGATACGCGCCTTCTCCAGAATGGAGTGAAGTGCCTTTTCCGGATCCATGGGAAGTCCCATACTGCGGCAGAAATCGTTGCCGGAGCCGGTAGGAATGTAACCGAAGATCACACTGTCTGGATCACAGATTCCGGTGAGCACTTCGTAAATAGTGCCGTCACCGCCGACAGTAATCAGTGTGACAGGATTGTCCGGCGTGCCCTGTGCACTGAGTCTGTGGGCAAGCTCTGTAGCGTGTCCTACATATTCTGTGAGAAAGTACTGATATGAGATCCCCTGACTTTCCATGATGCTGCGGAGATGGTTCCAGATGTCACGTCCCTGGCCTGATCTCGAATTGGGATTCACAATAAAAGAATACATAATATAAAAACCCTCCAAACTACTTTCAGCCTTATCATAACATCGGAGGCGGTCTTTTACAAATTAAAATTTCTTAAGGATTTCTAAAATATAGTAAAACAGATAGCACAGGTTTATATTTTACATAAATTTAACGATATCTTCATCCTGGATTTTACGAAGAAAATTTATACTTGATATAAATAAAGAATTATCATGTAAAAAGATGTTTTGTAAAAAAGAGAATGAATTCGGAGGAAGATTATGATATACCTTGTAGAAGATGATGAAAGTATCCGCGAGCTTGTTGTATATACACTGAACAGCCAGGGGCTGGAGGCGCAGGGCTTTGAACGCCCTTCCCTTTTCTGGAAGGCCATGGAGAAGGAACAGCCTTCTCTGGTTCTTCTGGATATCATGCTTCCGGAGGAGGACGGCTTATCCATTCTGAAAAAGATCCGTATCCGTCCGGATGTGCGGAAGCTTCCGGTGATTATGCTCACAGCCAAGGGCAGTGAATTTGATACAGTTGTGGGACTGGACAGCGGAGCCGATGATTATATTCCGAAGCCGTTCCGTATGATGGAGCTGATCTCCAGAGTACGTGCCCTGCTTCGAAGATCCGAGGATAACGGCGCAGAGGAATACCGTATGGAGAATCTTTATGTGTGTCCGGGAAGACATGAGGTGACTGTGGATCAGGAACCTGTGAACCTTACCCTGAAGGAATACGAGATGCTTTGTCTCCTTCTGAAAAACAGCGGAACTGTTCTTTCCAGAACCCAGCTTCTCAACCAGATCTGGGGATATGAATTCGACGGAGAGAGCAGGACTGTGGATGTACATATCCGGACGCTCCGCCAGAAGCTTGGAAGCGCAGGTGATCTGGTGGAAACGGTTCGTGGTGTAGGATATAAGATCAGCGGAAAATGTGCATAGCAGATTCCCCTTAAAAAAGCATTTCTTCGGAAAAAGGCTTCGGCCCTTTTCTGGACGAAGTGCTTTTTTCATGCTATAATAGGTGGACTTATAAGCAAGAGGTGAAACGATAAGAATGAAATCACTAGTGATCGCGGAGAAGCCGTCCGTTGCAAGAGACATTGCCAGAGTCCTCCACTGCAGCCAGAAGGGAAACGGAATCCTGGAAGGAAAAACATACGTAGTGACCTGGGCACTGGGACATCTGGTGACGCTGGCAGATCCGGAAGAATATGATAAGAAATATACGAAATGGGAGCTTTCCACGCTTCCCATGATGCCGGAGAAGATGAAACTGGTGGTGATCCGTCAGACATCGAAGCAGTATAATGCAGTGAAGGCCCAGCTGTACCGTAAGGATATCGGTGAGATCATCATTGCCACAGATGCAGGCCGTGAGGGAGAACTGGTAGCCAGATGGATCCTTGCCAAGGCAGATTGTCACAAGCCCATCAAACGTCTGTGGATCTCATCTGTAACAGACAAGGCCATAAAGGATGGGTTTGCACACCTTAGAAATGGTCATGATTATGACAACCTTTACCGCGCCGCGCAGGCAAGGGCAGAGGCAGACTGGCTGGTGGGAATGAACGGAACCAGAGCACTGACCTGCAAGTACAATGCCCAGCTTTCCTGTGGACGTGTGCAGACACCGACCCTTGCCATGATCGCGAGAAGAGAGCAGAAGATCCGGGAGTTCAGGCCGGAAGATTATTACGGAATCACCCTGCAGGCCGGAAATGTACGCTGGACCTGGCGCGACACAAAGAGCGGAAGCCTCCGCACCTTTAAGAAGGAGCGTGCACAGGAAATCCAGCAGAAAGCCGCAAAAAGCAGCTTGACCGTGACCAGAGTCGTACGAAAACCGAAGAAGACCTATGCGCCGGGGCTTTATGATCTGACAACACTTCAGAGAGAAGCCAATCAGAAATACGGTTTTTCCGCAAAGGAAACTCTGAATATCATGCAGAGACTTTATGAGAACCATAAGGTCCTGACTTATCCGAGAACCGATTCCCGTTATATCGGAAAGGATGTAGTTCCGACGATCAAGGAACGCCTTCAGGCATGTGGAACAGGTCCTTACCGAAAACTTGCCGGAGTACTGGTGAACAAACCGATCCAGGCGAATGCGAGCTTTGTGGATGATAAGAAGGTCAGTGATCACCATGCGATCATTCCTACAGAACAGTTTGTACAGCTGGATCATATGACTAACGAGGAGCGGAAGATCTATGATATGGTAGTCCGCCGGTTCTTAAGCGTATTGTATCCGCCGGCTGTTTTTGAGCAGGTAAGCATGGAAGGAACGGCAGCAGGAGAGAACTTTGCGGCAAGCGGCCGTATCATAAAAAGCGCCGGATGGAGAGAGGTCTACGAAGGCGGATGGCAGGATGATGAAGAAGATTCGGATTCCGCAGACAAACTGAAAGATCAGAATCTTCCGTCTCTCACGGAAGGACAGGTATTTACTGTGGAAGCTGCCAGCCTTACCAGCGGAAAAACAAAACCTCCTGCCAGATTTACAGAGGCTACACTTCTTGGTGCTATGGAGAATCCGGTTCATTTCATGGAAAGCCACGACAAAAAAGCAGCCAGAACACTGGGAGAGACCGGCGGACTTGGAACTGTTGCAACAAGAGCAGATATTATCGAGAAGCTTTTTAATAGCTTTATGATGGAAAAGAGAGGAAATGAGATCTACATCACATCCAAGGCGAAGCAGCTTCTGGAACTGGTACCTGAGGATCTGAAGAAACCGGAGCTTACCGCAGACTGGGAGATGAAGCTTTCGGATATTGCAAACGGAAAGCTTAAACAGGATAAATTCCTCACAGGAATCCGGAGCTATGCAACGGAGATCGTAGATGAGATCAAGAGCGGTCAGGGAACTTTCCGCCATGATAATATGACAAACAAGAAATGCCCGAACTGTGGCAAGCATCTTCTTGCAGTCAATGGCAAGAACAGCAAGATGCTGGTATGCGAGGACAGGGAGTGCGGTTACAGGGAGACTGTTTCCAGAACCACCAATGCGCGCTGCCCGAAATGTCACAAGCGTATGGAAATGCTTCTTAAGGGAAAAGAAGAGACCTTTGTATGCCAGTGCGGCTATAAGGAGAAGCTTTCTTCTTTCCAGGCGAGAAGGGCGAAGGAGGGCGCGGGCGTCAATAAGAGAGACGTACAGCGTTACCTTAAGAAACAGCAGAAAGAGGCAAATGAGCCGGTGAACAATGCGTTTGCCCAGGCACTGTCCGGCATTAAACTGGATTGAACAGGTAATAACAGTGAAACCAGACAAGATGGCTGTCCCGTGGATTTTTGTACAGATGTGGCGGAGGCAGCAGAAAGAGAGGATTCGGATTATGGGATTACAGGACGATAGAATGTCAGGCAATATTCAGGATATAGCAAGACTGATCACAAGACTTCTCCTGCAGGGAGATATGCCGCAGTATACACTTCCGGCAGCAGAAGCGGATTACACAGAAGCAGACCGGCTTTTTTCGAAGATCATCGGACTTGCGGATGAAGGTGATATCAACGGAGCGGAGAACGAGCTTCTTATGAATATGGAAGAGGACGATCCGGATTATCTGGAGCTGGCGCTTACCTTTTATCTTTATCTCAATGATATGGACGGAGATTACCTGGATGACCACGATTATTCCAGGGAAGAGATACTGGACGGACTGAAAAGTCTCGCAGAGGACTGGGGCGTCACCGGGCTGGAGACCCTTGTCTGATGCGGCGGGAAGTGACGCTGGAGGAGATTTCCGACGGCCGTTTCTATGAAGTAAATGACATGGTGAAGGCAGATTGCCAGGACTGTAAGGGATGCTTTGACTGCTGTACCGGAATGGGAGATTCGGTTGTTCTGGATCCTCTGGATGTGTGGCGTTTAAGTCAGGGACTTCATTTAAGTGTGGATCAGCTTCTTGCGGAAAAAATCGAGCTTGGAGTGACAGACGGAAATATCCTGCCTCATTTAAGAATGGCAGGAGTAGACGAACGCTGTGTGTTTCTGAATGCAGATGGACGCTGCTCCATTCATAGCTTCCGGCCGGGCTTCTGTCGGTTGTTTCCTCTTGGAAGATATTATGAGGATGGAAGCTTTAAATATATTCTTCAGATCCATGAATGCAAAAAGACTACCCGCAGCAAGATCAAGGTGAAGAAATGGGTGGACACACCGGATCTTAAGACATATGAGAAATTTGTGTGCGACTGGCATTATTTTCTTCTGGATGTGCAGGAGATTCTTTATCAGAGCGAGGATACGGAGCTGATCCGTAATCTGAATATGTATGTTGTGAACCAGTTTTACAGAAAACCTTATGATGATGGACGGGATTTTTACGAACAGTTTTATGAGCGACTGACTGCGGGAAAAGAGCTGCTTAGTCTTGGTATCTGAACAGATATCCGGGAGAGAGCAGGCGGAGAGTTTTTTTTGCGGGAAGATAGAAAGGATTTATATATGAATTTGAATCAGCTGACATATTTTGTGACGCTTGCCCAGATCGAAAATTATACAAGGGCCGCAAAAAGACTGGATATTACGCAGCCAAGCTTAAGCCATGCGATCTCCAATCTTGAAAAAGAGCTCCAGGTACCTCTTTTTGAGCGACATGGAAGAAATGTCACCATGACAAAATACGGGGAAATGTTTCTGAAATATGTTCAGGACTCCCTGCATATCCTGAATCTCGGGGTAGAACGGATTCAGGAAGCCGCAAGGATTCCGGGTGGAAGTATTTCCATTGGGTATATCCATACACAGGGACGCCGGTTTATTCCGGAGCTTGTCCGTGGTTTCTTAAGTGAGCAGGACGGCAAGAAGATCAATTTTCATTTCCAGAATGCAGCTACCGGCAACCTGATCCGGGGGCTCAAGGAAGAGAAATTTGATGTGATTTTCTGTTCCCGTGCAGAAGGGGAAAAAGAAATCAGCTTCGTTCCGGTGGCGGAAGAAAAGTTAGTAGCTGTTGTGCCGGAAAACCATGCGTTGGCGAGCAAAAATACAGTTACCATACAGGAACTGGGGCAGTATCCGCAGGTGACGTTTACGCCTACCAGTGGTCTGTATTTTGTGATCAGGGAGCTTTTTGAAAAAGAGGGAATTTCCCCGGAGATTGCTTTTGAAGTGGAAGAGGACGGCGCACTGGCCGGTATGGTGGCTGAAGATTTTGGCGTAGGGATCGTGCCGGATGTGCCTGTGATCCATACACTTCCTGTAAAGATACTCAATATCGAGAATCTTCATTACAGGCGCTACATATATATGGGAATGCTCAAAAACCGTTACCCGAGTTCTCTGGTGGAGCAGTTCCGGGATTATATTTACAAGCATTACCGGATCTATGAAGTAATGCAGTAGAATGCAGATAAAAAATCTCCGCTTATTATTTTGTAGCGGAGATTTTATTATAGAATAAATCTATTGATTATATGTGGAAATTCAATAGAAATTTCTGTTGAGATAAAAAACGGCTGTTGGTATAATAAGTACAGACACTTGATTTAAAGTGATAAAGTAGATGTGGAAAATCCATAGTAAATGGAGCGAAGGAGAACAGCATAATGAACCAGTTAGAAGTATTAAGAGAGAGCCTGGGACAGTGCGATGAGATCATTCTGGACGCACTGCTCATGAGAAACAGAATCGTAGAGGACATCATGGTATACAAGGAGGCACATGATCTTCCGGTACTTCAGCCAGAGCAGGAAGCGAAACAGAGAGGATGGCTGGAAGCCAGAATGGAAGGCAGACGCCATAAGAAAGAAGTAAATGATGTTTTCGTAAGCATTACACAGAACAGTAAGAGAATCCAGTCCAGAAACCTGTTTAATTACAATATCTTCCTGATCGGTTTCATGGGAGCAGGTAAATCTACGATTTCCGATTATCTGAAGAATGCACTTGCCATGGACGTTGTGGAGATGGATCAGTGCATCGTGGAGAGACAGGGAATGAGCATTTCCGATATCTTCGAGACCTACGGTGAAGAATACTTCCGTGAGCTTGAAACGAATCTTCTTATAGAGATGCAGTCCAAGTCCAATGTTGTAGTATCCTGTGGCGGTGGTGTTCCGATGAGAGAGCGCAATGTTACTGAGATGAAGAAGAACGGCCGCGTAGTACTTCTTACAGCGAAGCCGCAGACAATTCTCGACCGTGTAAAGGATAATCATGACCGTCCGCTTCTTGAGAACAACAAGAATGTTGATTTCATCGGAGATCTGATGGAGAAACGTCGCCCGAAATATGAGGCAGCCGCAGATATCATCATCGAGACAGACGGAAAGACTGAGCTTGAGATCTGTGAGGAACTGATCCACAGACTTCGCGAGTCCGACGGAAATAAATAAAAGAACGTAAATGGCGGATATTCGCCGGAATACATAATAAAAGGACAGATGTCCGATAAACCGTACAGAGATGTAACGGAGATCGGGCAGCTGTCCTTTTTTTGATTTCAGAACCAGAATATAGATATATTAATTCGTCTTATAAAAAATCTCTTCAGAGGTCTTTTCAATCACAAATTTCTTAAATGCATCCACAACAGGCGGATGATAAACGTCCTTCAGCATGGCCATGTAGAAATTCCTCTGCCAGCTAGGAGAAACAAGAGGCAGGAGTTTAAGATCAAGAGAATGAAGAATCGGGATATCCGGAGCGATACAGATGCCGAAATCATTGGCCACAAAACCGGCAGCTACCTGATCCTCATCAATTTCAAAGGCAACATCCGGATACTGTCCGATGCTCTTAAACAGCTGGTCGATAATCTGGCGGAGACCACTGCGCTTTTTAAAAATGATCTGTTTGTATGGCAGTGTTTCTTCCAGATGAATCTCAGATTTTTCCGCAAGAGGATGTCCGGGTGGAACGATAACGACCAGATCCTGCTTGGCAACAGGAATAAACTCGATCAGTGGTTCGTCGTCAAATTTGGAACAGAAGCCGATGTCATATTTCTTTTCTTTCAGTCCGTTCAGGATATCACCTGTCAGAACCTTGTCACAGAACAGATTGAAATTGATCTGTTTTCCTTCATTGGCAGTGAGAAAGCTGCGGATGATCTTGGGAACAAAATCTACGCCAAGAGTACGCAAGAAGGCAACGTCGATCTGGCCTTCTCCTTTACCTGCAAGCTGGAGACCGTTCACAGAAGAGTCCAGCCGGTTCAGGGTTTCTTCTACGTCAACCAGAAAGGTTTTGCCATATTTGGTAAGAGAAACATTCCGTCCGTTTTTTTCAAATAATTTCACTCCAAGTTCTTCCTCAAGGGAAGAGATCGCGTGGCTTAAACTGGGCTGTGTGATCGCCAGAACATCGGCGGCCTTTGTGTAATGTTCCAGATGAGCCAGTGTCACGAAATATCGAAGATGATACAGATTCATTTTTTTACTGCTCCTTTCGTAAGAGTTAGAGTTGCCGTATGCTGTGACGGTGGTAGTACGGCAGAACATGCTGTATATAGTATAACACGATATATTGATAAAATCTATGGATTATCCTGGTACAATCAATTTGTTTTGTATTTAACAAAGTTATATAATGCTCATAGAAAAAAGATACAAAATAATTTAAAAAAAACTAAAAAAATTATTTATATTTTCGGGAGGAATTATCATGTCTAAAGAATTTCCAATCACAATCAGTTCCTGGACACTGGGAGATCAGTGCAAGTTTGAGGACCGCGTAAAAGCAGCAAAAGAAGCTGGCTATGAAGGAATCGGTCTGAGAGCAGAAACCTATGTAGATGCGCTTAATGAGGGACTTTTTGATTCTGATATCCTGGCAATCCTGGATAAATATGACATGAAAGTAACAGAGGTTGAGTACATCGTACAGTGGGCAGAGGAGTATCGTTCCTACGAGCAGAAATACAAAGAGCAGCTTTGCTTCCATATGTGTGAATTATTTAACGTAAAACAGATCAACTGTGGTCTTATGGAGAACTATTCTGTAGAATACACAGCACAGAAGCTTCGCGAGCTCTGCCACAGAGCAGGCAAATACATCATCGGTGTTGAGCCAATGCCATACAGCGGAATTCCGGATGTGAAAAAAGGCTGGGAAGTTGTAAAAGCAGCTGATTGTGAGAATGCAAAACTGATCCTTGATACATGGCACTGGGTAAGAGCAAATCAGCCGATCGAGCTTTCCGTACTTGAGGGAATCCCGGCAGATAAGATCGTTTCCATCCAGATCAACGATGTATGGGAAAGACCATATGCGACAACAATCTTAAGAGATGAGTCCATGCATGACCGTCTTGCTCCTGGAACAGGAATCGGAACAACAGTACCATTCGTAAAAATGATCAAAGAAAAAGGCATCAAACCAAACGCAATCGGCGTAGAGGTTATCAGCGATGCAAACCTTGCAAAAGGTATCGAGTACGCTGCAAAGCATACATACGAGAACACAAAGAAAGTACTGGAAGAGGCTTGGCCGGAAGTACTCTAATATAAGAAGATAAAGAAAAATATTCATCCAGGATTCCTGCCCGAGACTGCATCGGACAGGAATCCTCATAAAAAGGAAAGGAGAACGCATCAATGAAATTCAATGCGATGTTTCAGCCGATCGAGATCGGTCCTATGACAGTGAAAAACCGTTTTGTTGTTCCACCAATGGGAAATAACTTTGCAAACACAGACGGTACCATGAGCGAGCAGTCCGCAGCTTATTATAAAGAAAGAGCCAAGGGCGGTTTCGGTCTGATCACTATCGAAGCTACTGTAGTTCACAAAGGAGCAAAAGGTGGCCCGCGTAAGCCATGTCTCTATGATGACTCCACTATCGAGAGCTTCCGCAAGGTTATCGACGGATGTCATGCAGAGGGAGCAAAGGTTTCCATCCAGCTTCAGAATGCAGGTCCTGAGGGAAATGCGAAGAATGCAGGAGCACCGATCACAGCAGCTACCAGCATTCCGTCTGTATGCGGAAGAGATATCCCGAAGGAGCTTACAACTGAGGAAGTTTATGAGCTGGTCAAAGGATACGGCGAGGCTGCAAGAAGAGCAATGGAAGCCGGTGCAGATGCTGTTGAGATCCATATGGCACACGGCTATCTGGTAAGCACATTCCTCTCTCCTAGAACAAACAAGAGAGTTGATGAGTTCGGCGGATGTTTTGAGAACCGTATGCGTTTCTCCCGTCTGATCATCGAGGAGATCAAAAAGACAACACAGGGCAAGATCGCTATCCTTGCAAGAATCAACTGTGCAGACGAGGTTCCGGGCGGACTTGACGTTCATGACAGTGCAGCGATCGCAGCATACCTGGAGAGCTGTGGACTTGACGCGATACATGTATCCCGTGCTGTTCATATCAAAGATGAGTTCATGTGGGCACCGACTGTTATCCACGGTGGATTCTCCGCTTCTGAGGTTGAGGAGATCAAACGTGCAGTCAACATTCCGGTGATCACAGTAGGCCGTTATACAGAGCCGCAGTTTGCTGAGCTTATGGTAAAAGAAGGAAGAGCAGACCTTGTTGCATTTGGACGTCAGAGCCTTGCTGATCCGGCTATGCCGAAGAAAGCACAGGAGGAGCGCCTGGAGGATATGACTCCATGTATCGCCTGTCTTCAGGGCTGTGTTGCAAACATGTATGCAGGAAATCCGGTATGCTGTCTGACCAATCCGTTCCTGGGTCATGAGTCAGAGCCACTTGAGAAAGCTGAAAAGCCGAAGAAGGTTATGGTCATCGGCGGTGGTGTTGCCGGACTTTGTGCAGCGTTCATCGCAAAAGAGAAAGGCCATGAAGTAACTCTTTATGAGGCAGGAGACATTCTCGGCGGAAACATGAGACTTGCCGCATACCCGCCAGGAAAAGGTGATATCACAAACATGATCCGCAGCTACATCCATCGCTGCCAGAAAGATGGCGTGAAGATCGTGATGAACTGTGAGGTGACTCCGGAGCTTGTAAAAGAAGAGAAACCGGACAGTGTGATCATTGCAACAGGTTCCAAGACACTGATCTTTCCAATCGAGGGAATCGACAACCCGGCTATCATCCACGGTTCTGATCTTCTGGATGGCAAGAGAGCAGCAGGCAAAAAAGTTCTCGTTGTCGGCGGCGGAATGGTTGGATGCGAGACAGCTGCATTCCTCGGCGAGCAGGAGCATGAAGTAACTGTTATCGAGTTCCGTGATACAGTAGGTGCAGATGTGATCCATGAGCACAGAGTGTATCTGATGAAAGATTTCGAGGACTACGGAATCAAAGAGATCACAGGAGCAAAAGTATGCAAGTTCTACGAAGATGGTGTAGAATATGAGACAGCAGACGGACAGTGTCATGAGACAAGAGGTTACGATTCCGTAATCCTTTCCATGGGATTCCGTAACTACAATCCTCTGGAAGAGCAGCTGAAAGATCTTGTACCTGAGACACATGTGATCGGAGATGCGATCCGAGCAAGACGTGCCCTGGATGCTACGAAAGAGGCTTATGCCGTAGCTTCCCAGATCTGATCTTATAACAGATAAAGAAGACATTTTTAAAAATATAAAATAAATGTACCATATTTAGGACAGTAAAAGATATCCGGGTAGACCATGAAGCAAAAGCTTACGTCTGCCTGGACCAATGCAGGAGGTAAAGAAAGATGGAACAGAGAATTAAAGGAACAACTGGTTTACTCGCACTGATCGGAAGCCCTGTAGGACATTCAGGATCACCGGCTATGTACAACTTCAGCTTCCAGTACCATAACCTGGACTATGCTTACATGGCATTCGATATCAAAGAGGATCAGGTTCCGGCAGCTCTTGATGCAATGCGTCTGTTCAAGATGAGAGGCTGTAACGTAACCATGCCTTGCAAGAACAAAGTTGCCCAGTGCGTAGATGAGCTTTCACCGGCAGCAAGAATCATCGGTGCTGTAAACACCATCGTTAACGAAGATGGAAAACTCATCGGACATATCACAGACGGAATCGGCTTTGTCCGCAACTTAAAAGAGCACGGTGTTGACGTAAAGGGTAAAAAGATGGTAGTTTTAGGAGCAGGCGGAGCTGCAACAGCTCTTACTGTACAGAGTGCTCTTGACGGAGCTGCTTCCATCTCAATCTTCAATCCGAACGATCCGTTCCTTGAAAGAGCAAAAGGAACAGCTGAGAAACTTGCAAAAGAAGTACCGGACTGCAAAGTAAGCGTATACTGCCTTGACGATCAGGACAAACTGAGAGAAGAGATCGCAAACGCTGATATCCTTGCAAACGGAACACTTGCAGGTATGAAACCACATGATGACCTTACTCTTGTTGACAAATCCATGTTCCATAAGGATCTTGTAGTTGCAGACTGCGTATACAATCCGGAAGAAACAAGAATGGTAAAAGAGGCAAAAGAGGCAGGCGTTAAGCTTGCAGTAGGCGGAAAAGGAATGCTTCTGTGGCAGGGTGCTGCAGCATACAAGCTTTACACAGGTCTTGAGATGCCGACAGCTGAGTACCAGAAATTCCAGGCTGAGAACGAAGGGAAATAAGAAAAATGAGCCAGACAGGTAAGAAAAATTTAGTGATTACTTCTATCGCGCTGTACTTTACATATTTCATTCACGGAATCGGTGCTTCCATCATGGGACAGTACAAGCCTGAGCTTGCTGCCCACTGGGGAGCCAAGGCCTTAAGTGACGGAACTATGGACGTCAGCATGGTAGTATCTGTAATTGCTGCATTGGGACTTGGAAGACTGATCTCCCTTCCGTTTTCCGGTCCTCTGTCTGATAAATTCGGACGCAGATTAAGCGGAATCATCGGCGTGATCTGTTATGCAGCATATTTCATGGGAATTGCATTTGCACCGTCTATGGGAATCGCATATGCATTCGCTATCGTAGGTGGTATCGCAAACTCCTTCCTGGATACATGCGTAAGCCCGACATGTATGGAAATCTACGTAAACAATCCGTCTGTAGCGAACCTGTTTACAAAATTCTCCATGTGTATCAGCCAGTTCCTGCTTCCTTTCCTGATCGGATTTGTAGCAGCGGCTAATATGTCCTACAGAACCATCTTTATCGTTGCAGGTGCTGCGATCTTTATCGATGGTATCCTGATCCTGTTCCTGCCATTCCCTGAGAGAAATGCAACAGGTGCCGGAGCAAAGAAAGAAAAGGCAAAGATCAAGATTACACCGGCCGCTTTTGCTGCTATTCTCATTGGATTTACAAGTTCTTCTACATTTATGCTGTGGCTGAACTGTAACCAGGAGCTTGGAAAGCTTTACAACTTAAGTGATCCGTCCAAGATCCAGTCCTTCTATGCAGTAGGAACCTTTGCAGCGATCCTGTGCTCCTCTGTATTTATTAAAAAAGGACTGAAAGAGATCAACATTCTGATCATTTATCCGCTGATTTCCTTTATCATGCTGGGACTGTGCTACTTCGTACAGAATCCTGCCATCTGCCTGATCGGTGGTTTTGTGATCGGTTTTGCAGGTGCCGGCGGTGTGCTTCAGCTGGCTGTATCCACAACAGCTGAGTTCTTCCCGGAGAATAAGGGAACAGCAACATCCATGGTAATGATCGCATCCAGTATTGCCAACTACACAATTCTGACACTGGCAGGCTACATCACAAAGACTTGCGGAACCAGTGCTCCGAGAATGATCCTGCTTCTCAACATGGCAGTAACATTTATCGGAATCCTCCTTGCCCTGTTTGTTAAAATGAACCGTGCAAAGGAAGCCTGAGACAGTGAAAGACAACAATATTATCTGGATTCAGACAAAGATGACTGAATTCAGATAGAGTAAAGTTCCAATTCGGGAACAATTCCCGGATTGGACTTTGCTGTTCCTGGAAATGTTTGTTAATTAACAAACTTTCACGGCAAAAAGAAAAAAACATACTATATATGTATTTATAAAAAAAGACAAAGGAGAATCGTTATGGCGCGTGCAGCGAGACAGAGAAGAGAAAACGAACTGCCCTACATTCCGTTTGGGCCATTTCAGATTCGTTTTCCATTTATTCATTACAAAATCGAATCTGTGGAATTTATCCAGGGCCTGATTCTGGGGGTTACGGCACTGGCAGCAGTTCCATATCTGGAACAGTATCTGGGACTGCCTTATGAGCTGGCATGGAGCTGTGTCATCATTGAGACCATGCTTTACATGCTGCACAGTTTACTTGGTGATCCGGTAGTTCCGGGATGGATCACACCGACCTTACCGCTTACCATCGTGTTCCTGGAAGGCTTCCCTATGGGAAAAGAGCGAATACAGGCGATGATAGCCCTGCAGATGCTGGTTGGCCTGGTATTCATATTCATGGGCATTACCAAGCTTGCGGATAAATTCGTTCATGCTGTGCCGGATTCTGTAAAAGGTGGAATCCTTCTTGCTGCGCCGGTTACGGTTATGGCAGGTCAGCTGGGAGAGGGCGGCAACATGCACAAATATCCGCTGGCCATTGTTGCAGGTGTAGGTCTTCTGATCCTGATCAGTTTTTCTGACAAGTATCAGGAGAAGAGAAAGAACAATAAATTTCTGGATCTTGTTGCCCGCTATGGAAACCTGTTTCCGTATCTGATCGCCATGGTAGTCGGTCTTCTTGTAGGAGAGCTGGACAAACCGGGACTTGAGATCGGTACCTTTATCAAGATTCCGCAGTTTAAGGAGATCATCAGCCAGGTAAGTATCTTTGGCGTGGGTATCCCGCCGATTTCCATGTTTGTGAAGGCACTTCCTCTGGCACTGGTATGTTACGTTATCGCGTTTGGTGATTTTGTTACAACAGAGACACTTGTTACAGAGGCACGTCAGTCCAGAGATGATGAGTATATTGATTTCAATTCCAGCCGTTCCAATCTGGTCAGCGGTCTGAGAAACCTGATCCTTTCCATCATCGCACCGTTCCCGCCACTTTCCGGTCCGTTATGGGTTGGTATGACAGTATCTGTCTCCATCCGTTACAAAGAAGGAAAGAAAGCCATGAAATCTCTTCTTGGCGGAATGGCGTCCTTCCGTATTGCTACATTTTTGAGTGTGCTGATCATTCCGGTAGTAAGCTTCTTCCGTCCGATCTTCGGTGTTGGTTCTTCTATTACACTGATGTTCCAGGCTTTTGTCTGTGCAAGAATCGGTATGGACTACTGCAAGACAGACCGTGACAAGATGATCGCAGGCGTTATGGCAGCAGTTCTTGCAACACAGGGTACTGCATGGGCATCCGCATGGGCCCTGGCTGTAGGCTTCGGACTGAATATTTTCCTTTCCAACTGGGATCCGAGAAAGAAACCGGAAGAGAAAGTGATCGAAGAAAAAACAGAAGAGTAAAGCAGATAAAATAAAAAGATAAAAGAGGAACCGCAAGCAGGATGGGTCTGCCGGCGGTTCCTCTTTTTTTTAGCGATCCCCAAAGGGAGGTATGGGATCAGAGACTTTTGTGGATAATGTCAAGAACCTGCTCAAGTTCGTTGACATTGATCTGTCCCGGTGCGGAAGCTTTTGTAGCTGCACCGAAGGTAAGGGCGGAACCGAAGGTCTCGCCTGTGAGACGGCTGACAACACCTGTTCCTGCCATGGACATGGTAATGATCGGGCGGTCGGCGAACTGCTCGCTCATCTCCAGTGTGGCACTTAAGAGTGTAAGTACGTCCTGTTTGCTCTGAGGCATAACAGCCATCTTCGGGATATCTGCGCCGTAGTCCTGCATCATGCGAAGACGGCGCACGATCTCATCTTTTGCCGGAGTTGCGTCAAAATCATGATTGGAAGCGATGACTTTTACACCGTAGCTGTGTGCTTCCTCGATCATGCTTTTTACGATCTCCTCGCCTGTGAAGGCTTCTACATCAACGAGGTCTACATAACCGCTTTTTGCAACGGCCATGTTAAGTGCTTTGTAGTCTTCATTGGAGATTGCTTTTTCACCGCCTTCTTTAGCGGTACGGAAAGTGAAGAGAATCGGAGTGTCCTTTAAAACGGTCTGGAGATCTTTTGCCACATCCAGTACTTTTTCTGTGTCAAAAACGTTCTCAAACCAGTCAACACGCCACTCTACAACGTCAACCGGGATTCTTGCGAAGGTTCCTGCCTCGAGGAGGATGTCCTCCTTCGTCTGTCCAACAATCGGGACACAGATCTTCGGGCGTCCCTCTCCGATAGTGATATTTCTTACCTGAACTGTTTTCATAATGGTCCTTTCCGATACGGATGGGATATCTCAGTCATCGTATCTGATGTTAAGAATCTCTTTCATATGCTCGATCGGCATTGGTTCGCCGGTCCACAGTTCAAATGCAGCGGAGCCCTGGAAAAGCATCATGCCAAGGCCGTTCATTGTCTTGCAGCCAACTTCCTTTGCCATGTGACGCATAGCAGTTTCAAGAGGGGAGTATGGTACATCAACAACGATAAGCTCAGGACGGAAGTAGGATTTGTCCGGAACTACGGACTGTCCTTCCAGCGGCTTCATTCCAACACCTGTTGCATTTACGAACAGATAGCTGTCAGCCATTTCTTTCTTAAGCTGGTCAAGATCAGCCAGATCATAGAGAACAGCATGGCTGGAGGTTTTTGTGTTGATCTTCTCAACAGTGGATACGGCACGATCCCAGAACTCATCCTTACGGTTGAAGATCACGATCTCACCTACACCGTCAAGAGCAGCCTGGATCTCAATAGCAGTGGCAGCACCGCCGGCACCTACGATGGTCATTTTCTTTCCGATAACATCGATATCGTTATCCTTCAGTGCAGCCATAAATCCGATACCGTCTGTGATGTGGCCTGTAAGGTGACCGTTATCGTTGACAATCGTGTTTACAGCACCGCACATTTCAGCAGCAGGTGAGAGCTCGTCCAGATACTGTCCTACCAGAGTCTTGTTCGGCATGGAAACGTTGGAACCTCTCATTTTCAGAGTACGGATTGCTTTTACAGCGTCCTCGATCTCATCAGCACCAACCTCAAATGCAAGATATGCGTAGTCATAGCCGAGTTTTGAAAAAGCTTCATTCTGCATAGCTGGTGAGCTGGAGTGACGGATCGGATAAGCCATAAGACCGATCAGCTCTGTGTGTCCTGTGATTCTTTCTGACATGGTAATTACTCCTCTCGTTGGTAAAAATCCTGGGTAAAGTTTGATTAATCTTAAAACCTCCCGCCACAAGGATCATAAGAACTTGCGGATTGTTCTTATAATGACTGCCGCGGGAGGAAGACGTGGAAAATCTATAGACACTCTTCCGGGCAGGATTGGGAATACCCGGAGGAGGTTATAGCAATATCAAAGAATTAAAGGTAGCCCTTCTGCTCGAGAATAGTAAGGATGTTACGTCCTTCCTGGGTACCGTCAATGATTCTTCTTGCTCTCTGACTGTCACCGATGTTCATGATCTCAACATCCTCGGAAGCGAATGCCTCTGTGAGGCTCTGGAAAAGCTGCCCCTGAGCTCTCATTCCAAGACATACGAATCCGTATTCAAATGGAAGCTCATAAGGCTCACCGTCGCCCTTCACAAGGAAGGAGGAGTCCTTCACTTCAAGGAGAGCAGTTTTTGTAAGCTGATGTACATCGTGTTTCTTCATCATAGTCTTTGTATCGTTCTTGCTGACCGGATCAAGGTCACGTCCGATCTGATCCATCATCTCAACGATAGAGATATCTGCATTTCTGTCTGCAAAGAATTCCACAACATCAAGACCTACAGCGCCGCCACCGACAACAACAACTTTTTTACCTTCAAGATCCTTCGGGAACTGATCAATGTGGCTGATCATACCAAGAATAGAATAAATATTATAGTTGTCTTTGTCAATATGATCCATAAGGCCTGCAATTGGTGGAAGAAGCGGAGCAGATCCTGTGGAGTTTACAATGATGTTCGGATGGAACTTGCGAATGTTTTCCGGTGTTCCCTCGGTATTTTTGAAGATGTAAAGATTATCAAGCTGCTCGGCACGGTTCATAAGGTAGTGAGGGAAATCAGCAAGGCGTTTCTTTGCAGGGATCCTGGAAATCAGGGATGCAAGTCCGCCAAGCTCGTTTCCTTTTTCAAGAAGGAAAGTGTTGCAGCCAACCTCTGCGGCTGTACAGGCAGCTTCCAGGCCGGCAGTACCGCCACCGATAACAACAACGTTGCAGTTTTTGTTTACATGCTGTTTCTTGTAGACATCGCCTTCAAGAACAGACGGGTTTACTGTACAGCGGATCGGGCGGTTGACACCGATACGGTTTCCTGCACAGCCTACGTTACAGGAGATACATTTGCGGAGATCACATTCATGACCTGTAGCAACTTTGTTCACCCATGCAGGATCTGCGATAAGACCACGGCCCATACCGATGAGATCTGCATCGCCATCAGCAAGGATTTTTTCTGCAACTTTCGGGTCACGGATATTACCCATGGAGATACATGGTTTGTTGAATTTCTCTTTCACAGCCTTTGCCATGTAAGAACGCCATCCGTCCGGAAGATAGTTTGCATCGATCTGGTACTGGATGGAACCGTTAAGACCACAGGAAACATCGAAGATATCAACCTCTTCCTGAAGGTACTCAAGGTATTTGAGTGTATCCTCAAGTGTATTTCCACCATCCATCAGCTCATCTGCACTGAGACGAAGCATGATCGGGAAGAAAGGACCGACCTGTTTTCTGACTTCGTCGATGACCATACGGCAGAAACGTGTACGGTTCTCAACAGATCCGCCAAATTCATCGGTACGGTCGTTTGTAAGCGGAGAAAGGAACTGGCTGATAAGGTAAGAGTGTCCTGCATGGATTTCTACTGCATCGAAGCCTGCTGTCTGTGCACGTTTTGCTGCCTCTCCGTATTTTTTTACGATGTGAAGAATCTCTTCTTTGGAAAGTGGACGCGGAATCTCGCCTCCCTCCTTGGAAGGAATGTTGGATGCGGAAACCGGCTGCATATTGATTCTGGAAGAGACTGCAGAAGCACCTGCATGATTGATCTGGATTGCAATCTTTGTTCCGTATCTGTGAATATTCTCGCAGAATTTGAAAAGACGCGGAAGATAGTTATCATGATCGATACGCAGCTGTGTGGTTCCGTTGGAGCCCTGTGGGGAATCAATACTTGCATTCTCCACGATGATAAGGCCTGTGCCACCCTTTGCACGCTCCTCATAGTAGTTGATGTGAAGAAAACTCATTTCGCCGTTCTGCTCACCGTAATTGGTGCCCATCGGCATCATAACAATACGGTTCTTGATCGTCATATTTTTAACTGTTAACGGGGCAAAAATATGTGGATAATCATTCTTCATTTTGGAAAAACCTCCCTGGTTATTTAAATAGAATCGTTTGTTTGTGTTAATTATATAACAAAAGTATCTATAAAACTAATTCATAATACAAGCAATATAATAAAAATAATCTATAGATTTTCCAGTACTGTTGATTCCATATACCAGGGTTTACAGAAGATACTTTAACGTGGTATCATAACAGATAGAAAGACTGCTGAATCTACAGCGAAAGAGGAGATAAAAATGGAATACTGGGATATTTATGATGCAGATAAGAAACTGACGGGACGTACCATGAAACGCAATGACTGGTGCCTGAAGGATGGAGAATATCATCTGACAGTGCTGGGAGTTGTGGCAAGATCGGATCACACGTTTCTGATTACAAAACGTGTGATGACCAAAGCATGGGCTCCGGGCTGGTGGGAGGTTTCCGGAGGTGCAGCACAGGCAGGAGAGGCTTCCCGTGATGCAGTGCTCCGCGAAGTAAAAGAGGAGACAGGGCTGGATGCCGGCAGCGCAGAGGGAGGATATCTTTTTACCTATAAAAGAGAGAACCCGGGAGAAGGCGACAATTATTTTGTGGATGTGTACAGATTTGTCATGGATGTGGAGGATGCGGATCTGAAGCTCCAGACAGAGGAGACAGACGGCTACATGTTCGCCACACTGGATCAGATTCGGGCGTTTGCGGCAGAGGGAAAATTCCTTCACTATGACAGTATCAAGGCTGCATTTGAGTTCTGAAAAGCAGACAGCTGTGGAAATGTGTGGTGAAGACGGGCGTTTTTGCCTGTTATACAGCTTAAACTGAAAATGGAATGTTGTTTTTTGTGGATTTTCATTTTTGAAAACGTTGTTTTTTGCCTTGTTTTCAAAGAATTGTCTTGACATTAAAATCTATAAATAGTAAAATTTAACTAGATAAAATGTAGAAATATCATAAGCCGGATACGATAGAGATCCGGCTTATCGAATAGTAAGAATACAGTACGAAATTTTTGAAAGCGAGGAATCATAAATGGCAGATGAACATAAAGACCAGATCAGGATCGTGCAGGAGACCGTAGCCGGTAAAGAGATCACATTTGCCCATGTGATGGGAGGCCCGGCACCTATCATATATCAGAAGCTGGGACTGAACCCGCAGGTAGATTATGGCTCATCTGCAATCGGCATCATGAATATGACACCTTCCGAATCAGCAGTTATCGCATCCGATATTGCAGTGAAGAGCGGTAATGTATATCTTGGTTTTGCGGACCGTTTCACAGGTACACTGATCATTACAGGTGAGATTTCCGATGTAGAGACTGCTATGCAGGAGATCGTGGACTATTTCCGTGATACCCTTGGATACGTAGTATGTAAGATCACCAAGCGATAAGGAAGTGTACCATGGAAGAACGAATAACAAGGGAAGAACTGCTGGAGAGGCTTTTCCATGATGATTATGAGAATCTGAAGGGAAAGAGACTTCGGATCACCCGGGTACGGGTTCCGGGAAAAGAATTATCCTTTGCCCATGTGTTCACACCGAATGATAAATCTGTATATGAGAATCTTGCTTTACATATCGGTGTCCATGAAGGTGAGGATCACAGAGGGGATTCTATCGGCATGGTTCGTGTCACACCCTGGGAAGCGATTGTTGTGGCAGCGGATGTGGCAGTGAAGGCTGCACATGTGGAGATCGGATTTATGGATCGTTTCTGTGGCACACTGATACTGACAGGCGGTTTTATGGAAGTTATGACAGCGGTGGAAGAGGTTGTACGCTTTTTCCATGAAACACTGAAATTTGATGTCTGTGAGATCCACAGAAGCTGACAGCAGGACGGGATAAAAAATGAAAAAAATTTTTCTGATGGGTCGAAGCGAGGCTGGCAAGACTTCTCTGACGCAGGCACTGAAGGGCGAAGAGCTTCATTATCACAAGACCCAGTATACAAATACAAACGAAGATACCATTGATTCACCGGGAGAATATGCGGAGTCCAAGCATTTCAGTGTAGGATTGGCATGCTTTTCCTTTGAGGCGGATGTGATCGCTATTGTGCAGGCAGCCAACGAGCCGTTTAACCTGTTCAGTGACGGCAGCAGGAATTTTCTTCTCCGGCCGTTGATCGGGATCATCACCAAGGTGGATTCTCCCCATGCGAACATTCCCATGGTCAGACAATGGATGGAGAACATGGGCTGTGAGAGGATCTTCATGGTAAATAATAAGACAAGAGAAGGAATCAGTGAGCTGATGGATTATCTCAAAGCTGATCTTCCGAAGCTTACACTGGAGCAGGCGAAATATAAGCAGAGCATTGGACTGAATGAGTGGGACCCCATGCCGGAAGGTGTGGAATATCCGGAATCCATCCGGTAGAGGAAAAATCAGAAATATTATATATATGAAAGAAAATGCAGAACACAGAGAAGAAGTGGTTCTGCATTTTTTACAACGGCTGATATAATTGGGGAATTTTATAGTGAAAAATTAAAAAGAGAGAAGGTATATATTATGAGAGAAGTGAAAGCAGTAAAGATCACCAAGGAAGAATTTGCACCATACGGAACATTTTGTGATATGACGCATCCGGAAGGATATCCGCTGGAAGGAGAGATTCATAAATTTTATCCGGACCGGATATCCGGAACTGCCATGGGAAGTATGGGATTTTCCCCGATCGAAGTAAAAAAAGATGACAGGATCGTAAAATGTGCGGAGTACCACACAACAACCTGGGAGGGAATCGTAGCTCTGGATGATGATATGATCATTCATGTAGCTCCGGCTTCCGCAGGAACACCGGTACCACAGCTTGCAAAGGCTTTCATTATACCGAAGGGATGTATGGTAAAGATCAATGCTGCGATCTGGCATTTATGTCCGCTTCCTGTAAATAACGAAGTGCTTCATGCGATGATCATTCTGCCGGAATGTACTTATGCAAATGACTGCACAGTCGTTGAGTTTGAGGAGAAAGACTGGTTCCGGATCGTGACGGAATAAGCTGTCAGAATGTGTGAAATTTATCTGAACAAAAATATTCATTATTTTTGAATAAAAATACAGATTTTCATATCGGAAAGTAGAAAAATATTTCCGTTTATGGTATACTACAGAGGTTTGAAAAACTAAGTGGACTGAAATAAGATCTCCAGGGCATGAAGAGGAAGAACGGGGCTCGCAGATATATGATCGATTAAGGTCATGCATCGAGAACACCGGACAGAGCTTCATACTCTGGGGATTTTCTGCACCATTGATTCAGGGTGAGCCATTGGTTCCAGGAACTGATGGCTCACCCTAGCAGTAAATTTTCAGACAGGGGTTGCAAAAACAAAAGAATAAGAGAACAGGAGAGGAAAAGATGTTTGCACTTTTTGAAAACCTGACCAACTGGCTCTGGGGACTGCCGCTGCTGATCACGATTCTCGCTACAGGCGTATATCTGACAGTACGTTCCGGTTTCTTCCAGTTCCGCCATTTTGGTTACATTGTGAAAAACATGTTCAGTAAAGAACGCCGTCAGGAAGGCGGAGACGACGGAAAGAGCCTGACACCGTTCCAGGCTATTTCCATTGCGATCGGCGGCACCGTTGGAGTATCCAACATGTCCGGTGTTGCAACAGCCATTGCAACAGGAGGACCTGGTGCATTATTCTGGCTCTGGATCGCGGCGCTTCTTGCTATGGTCATCAAGATGGCAGAGGTAACACTTGCTGTGTACTACAGAGAAAAACAGCCAAATGGTGAGTACCAGGGAGGCCCGACCTACTACATGCAGAAGGGTCTTGGCGGAGAGAAAAAGCTTCCCTTCTGGAAACTTTTTGCAGTACTGTTCGGCGGCTGTATTTTTATGACATGGTTCATCACCTTACAGAATTATACAGTATCAGAGGCTGTCGGAAGTACCTTCCACCTGCCGTACATCGTGCCGTCACTTCTGTATGTGGCAGCGATCTACCTGATCATCATCGGCGGTGTAAAGAAAGTCGGTGTGATCTCTTCCTATATGACACCGATCATGTGCATGCTTTACATTGTAGGATCTCTTGCAATACTGGTAGTGAATTTTGACAAGCTGCCGGAAACCTTTGGACTGATCTTCAAGGGGGCATTTACAACACAGGCGGCAGTCGGCGGATTTATGGGAGCCGGTGTTGCAACAGCAATGCGTCTTGGATTTGCCCGCTCTGTATACAGCAACGAGGCTGGCTGGGGAACTTCTCCGATGATCCACGCTTCCGCAAAAACAGACCATCCTGTAAAACAGGGCCTGATGGGAGCATTTGAGGTATTTGCAGACACCATCGTAGTCTGCTCCATGACAGGTCTTGTTGTTATCACCACCGGCTACTGGAATTCAGGACTTCAGGGATCAGAGCTGACACTGACAGCATTTGAGTCCGGAATGGGCTCTGTTGCGAGAGCACTGATCGCGATCAGTATTTTCCTTTTCGGACTGACAACATCAACCGGATGGTTCACCTACTACAGCGTGATCCTGAAGCACTGGCTGAAAAATAATCAGAAGGTTCTGAAGATCGCAGAGAAGGTTTTTATCCTTGGAACACCATTATGGGGTCTTCTGGTCACAGTGCTTACTCTTTACGGAAACGGAACACCGGCGCAGCTGTGGGTAATTGCAGACTTTACAACCGTATTCCCTACATTTGTAAATGTTGCCACATTATTTATCTTAAGTGGTACCTTCTTTAAACTGCTGAAGGATTACAAGGCGCGTTACATGGGAATCGGAAAGGTAGACAAGGATATGGCACTTTTCTACGAGGATAAAAAAGAAAAAGAGGAAAAATAAACAGTGGATACGATTTTTTTTAACGGATGTATAAGAACACTGGATAACAGTGAAAAAGTAGCAGAGGCTGTGGGAATCGAAAATGGCCGGATTGTTTTTGTGGGAACAGATAAAGAAGCGGAAGCTTTTTCCTGCAAAAAACGGATCGATCTTAAGGGAAGGCTGATGCTGCCCGGTTTTGTGGATACACATATGCATATGCTGCATTATGCATTTGTGGAAAGATCTGTGAAACTGTTTGACTGTACAAGTGTTGAGGAAATGCTTGCCGCAGCAAAAAAAAGACTGGAGGAGAGCAAAGGTCAGAAGCTGACCTGGCTCTACTGCAGAGGCTGGAATGAGGAGCATTTTGATAAGCCGCGCTATCCGCATAAGGATGAGCTGGATGCACTTTCAATGGAAATCCCCATCATTATGGTGCGTGTCTGCGGGCATGTGGCTGTGTGCAACAGCTGCGGTCTGGAGCTTCTGAAAAAAATCCCGGAGTTCCCGGAGATTGAGAAGGAGGTTGATCTGGATACCGGACTTCTGAAGGAGAACGCAGTACAGTTTTATTCTTCCGTATTGGATGCACCGTCCCAGGAAGAAGTGGAAGGCTACATCAAATACAGTGCGAAGAAGCTGAATGAATGTGGATTTACAGGGGTACAGTCCGATGATCTTGCCTCCCTTCCGGGAAAAAACTGGCGTCGGATCATGGATTCTTACAAAGCGTTGGATGCCCGGGGAGAGCTGAATATTCGCCATTATGAGCAGTGCCTTTTTGAACGGGCGGAGGATGCGAAGGCTTTTATTGAAGAAGGATATCGTACAGGGCAGAGGGGAGAGCACTTTACGATCGGGCCGATGAAGCTGATCCAGGATGGCTCCCTTGGTGCAAGAACAGCGGCCATGAATGAGCCTTACGAGGATTCGCCGGGAAATACCGGGATCATCACATTCAGTCAGAATGAGCTTGACGATCTGTTTGCTTTTTTTGACAGGCATCAGATGCAGGCAGCGGTACACTGTATCGGCGATCGTGCCATGGATATGGTCATTGAGGCAGTTGCGAAATCTCCTTACCGGAAGGATAATAAAAAGGGCAGACATGGTATCGTACATTGCCAGATCACCAATCCGCGTATTTTGCAGGGGATGAAAGACCAGGATCTCTTGGCATATATCCAGCCGGTATTTATCGATCTGGATATGAACACAGTGGAACCTGCCATCGGTGCACACCGTATGGATAAGGTGTATGCATGGAAGAGTATGCTGGATATGGGAATCCATGCGTCCGGCGGTTCGGATGCTCCTGTGGTAAGCTTTGATGCCATGGAGAATATTTATTTTGCAGTCACCCGCAAAAATATCAGCGGTCAGCCACAGGAAGGCTGGATCCCATCCGAAAAAATGTCTGTAGATGAAGCGGTGAAGCTTTTTACAAAAAACGCAGCTTACGCTTCCTATACAGAAGAAGAGAACGGAACCATCGAAGTGGGTAAAAATGCGGACTTCGTAGTTATCGAGAAGGATATCTATGAGATCGACCCGGATGAGATTAAGACCACGAAAGTGGATATGACAGTTCTTGGCGGTGAGATCGTTTATGAGAGAGAAGTAGAAGAATAACGGCAGTATAAAAAGAAAAAAGTGAGAGGCAGAGTCTGAGTGGAGCAGGCTCTGCTTTTTTTGATTTCAGTAAAAATATAGAACAAGATGTATACCATAACGGTGAACAAAATTCATCGAAGAAAGCAGGAACATTGTTACATGGAAAATATTGATTGAGAAACGAAGGTAAACTGGTTATAATAAAATCAAGAAGAAAGATTTGTGAATTGAGAAACTTATAGTATTATCAGCAGAAAATGAGGTGATGATGTATGCCAAAGATTATGCAGGATTTAATTAAACAGTATGTGGAAGCGGTCAAGAAGATTTATGGTTCCCATGTACGCCAGATAATCCTTTATGGTTCTTATGCAAGGGGGGACTTCCGCCCGGATTCTGATGTAGACATTATGATCCTGGTGGATATATCAGATCTGGAATTAAAGGCATATGCACAACAGCTCTCGTACATGACCTACGACTTTAATATGGATCATGACACGGATATAAAGCCTATTGCAAAAAGTGAAGCGCATTTTAACAAGTGGATCGTGAACTATCCATTTTATTCCAATATTCATAAAGAAGGGGTAGTTTTGTATGGAGCAGCATAATCAGGAAATCGGTACTAGACGGGATCTGTCGTTGCATCGCCTGAAAACAGCTGAAATGATCTGAAAACAGCAAGAACATTATTTTTATATTGAGGATTATAAAGAGAATCAATAGTTGTATTTTTTGGTATGTGGGTGGTTGAACATCCAATATCGTGGAAGTGGTAGTGGCGAGAGTATGGGTGAAAAGCGGGTGACTGAAGAGATTTTGTGACTTTTCATTGCCTGCTTTTTTTGAATAATGAAAAATATAGTGTATGAACATAAAATACTTGTTATAATCTAAATATAAATATGACGGAAAGGTTGGTGGTGATTATGTGTGAGAAAAAAGAATTGAGCTTTTCAATATTCATGCTGTATAGTCTTGCGGATAAGTGGAAGATGTCTCCAGCCAAAGTGTATAAAATATTAAATTCAACCGGAATTTTGGATAACTATATTATTAAATGTTACGATGTTCTTCATACACAGGGAAAGGAATATTTGGTAGAAGATATTACCGATTATGTGAGAGAAAAAGGAGTTAATGTATGATCGTATATCATGGATCAACAGAAATTATAAAAAGTCCGGACGTAGTACATTCGAAAAAGTATCTGGATTTTGGCCGGGGATTTTATATTACAACTTTCGAAAATCAGGCAAAGAAATGGGCAGTCCGAAAGGGCATGAGACAGGAAAAGGCTGCAATAGTTAATGTTTATGAATTATCTGAAGAATGGGATGATTTTAAGGTATTATCTTTTGAAAAAGAAAATGAGAAATGGCTCGATTTTGTATGTGCATGTAGAAAAGGACAGCCGTTAAATAAGGAATATGACATTATTATAGGAAATGTTGCGGATGATGACGTGTTTAAGACTGTAGATATGTATTTTAGAGGATTATGGGATAAGGAAAAAGTTTTAAATGAATTGCGATACTATAAGATGAATAATCAAATCTGTATTGTAAATCAGGAAACACTGAATCGAGTGATCACTTTTAAAAGAGCATATGAGGTGGAAAACAATGGTAGATAAGAAGCAATTGGAAGAAGTTTATAAGCAAAATTTGGAAAACGATATTATTAATGCAATTTCCGAAATGAAAGGGATAGATTTGCGAAAGGCATTTGATATTTATTATTCCAGTAAACTTGCTGAACAAATTTCAAATGACAGTTATGGAATAGAAAATATGGATGCGAAATATCTGGCAGAAGATTTGATTGAGAATGAGTCAGAACTTTTTAACCGAATCAAGTAAGTCCCCTGCTTCAATTGCGAGGAGCAATAAGCAGTGGGTGGGACTTACTTGTATCAGGAGGGGTACAAGCCCCTCCTGATAAACTGCGGAGCAGTTATTCGGTTATGAGCAAGTAGCGAAAGCGGATTGCGAATATCCGATTGACTATAAGTCTGTTCGGTGCAAGGGATCGTTAATATAATGTGAGATAAAGAATGGTATGCAAAACGTGATCCGAAGACAGACGAACCTACGAAAATCGCAAAGATATATGTGACTGTATATTATGCGGAAAAAGGTGAACAGAAGCTGCTTCATTTCAAGAAGTCAATGGATATTGGAAATAGACATGGCGGTATTGTAAGTCAGTTGAAGTATGACAATGAAATGAAGCTTACAGATGAGTATTGGATCAATTACCAGAAAGGCAAAGGAAGTGAAGAGTTCCAAAAGTATATGGAAGATCTGACAGATATGCAGAATCATGTACTTCCGTATCTGCAGAGCTTTTGTAACCTGGAAGAAAAAGGTGTGAAGGAGAGAAGAGAACTGCAGATAGCAGAAAGAAATGAAGGAAGAGCAGATGAGCGGGGAACAAGCACCGAAGCGAATGCTGTGGTTAAGGATGCGGGAAAAGAAGATAGAAAACTGACACAGCAGAAGCAGGCGGTAGCTGGAAAAGATAAGACGGAGAGAGGGGCTGATCGGGGTGTAAGGACGGTGTAGAATAAGCATAACGAGTCGGAGGTCACAAGCGAAAATGACTTTTGCGGAAACGAAAGTATCTTTATATTTTTTTATCCGTATACTTCCTATAATGGGAATGAATACTTGCAAAATTGATTACTAATATTCTTTCATTATTACAGGTACAATAAGAACATGTAATAGCGGAAATGAGGTATAGTTACTTGCAGGTAGAGAAGTATATTGCGGATAAAATAACATCTTTATGTGAAAAGCGTGATATCAGTAAATACAGATTATCGCAACTATCTGGAATTTCTCAGTCGTCACTGGGAAGGATCATGGCGCAGGAAAACCTGCCGTCGCTGATCACACTTGAAAAAATATGTACAGCTTTGGGCGTGACATTATCGCAGTTTTTTCAGGAAGGTAATTCAGAGAATCTGACAGAAAAACAGAAAGAAGTTTTAAGGATATGGAACAATCTGAGTACAAATGAGCAGGAAACAGTAATGTCAATGCTGCGTGGACTTCGGAAGTAGGAGAACAGTTCGAGTATATGTATCGGCTGTTCTTTTTTTTATTTTTGAACGTTAAAACGGTAATGTTTTTCTTGTGTACGGTAGAGCACTGGAGTATAATGAAACCAGTTTTTTTGCATAAGTTTAAAAGCTATAATAAGGAAATCGGCAAACCAGATGAAAGTCTGGGACGCAAAGCTACAGGGCCTGTAAAATGGCAGCCAGTTGCATAAAATGAGGTGCACTGTCTGTCTGACAGTGCTTTTTTGTGGTGTTATTTCATAGGCGTAACTATAATAATTTTACTGGGAGAGAGAAAAGTATGAAAATGAATAAATCAGTATTGCAAAGGGGTATCATTATAATATTGTGCAGTTGCATCCTTTTTTCAATCTGTCCGGTTTATGCTTTTGCAGCAGAAAATCAGAAAGAGAGAGTTGTCAGGATTGGTGTGCCGGATGATACGTATGATAAGATAAATGGAAATGGAAAAAGAAGCGGATACGGCTATGAATATCTGCAGAAAATCGCAGGTTATACCGGGTGGAACTATGAATATGTAGATTGTACATGGGAAAATTGTTTCGACAAATTAAAAAATGATGAGCTGGATATGATAGAAGGAATCTCTTATACGGAGGAACGGGCAGAGAATATGCTTTTTTCCGCTATTCCAATGGGAGACGAAAGATATTATGTCTATGTAAAACCCGCTCATACAGACATCTCATCCTCTGACACTGCATCTTTCAATGGGAAAAAGATTGGGGTGCTTATGGGTTACCTGTCGGAAATGGTATTGAACGAGTGGGAAAAGAAATATAATCTGCACATACAGCATGTCAATGTTTCAAATAATGAAGATGCTTTGAAGAAAATTGCAGACGGAGAAATTGACGCTTTTGTATCGTTAGAGGATTCCCGTCTGGATGGGTACGGGATGGTGGCCTTAACGAATCTCGGAAGTTCAAAAATATATTTTGCAATCGGCCAGAGTCATTCTGATTTAAAGACAGAGCTGGATAATGCTATGAGAAGGATCACAGATGATAATCCTTATTATGCAGATGAACTGCATAAGCAGTTTCTGTCAGTGGACAGTGTATATTTTCTGACGGGAGAAGAACAGAAATGGCTGTCAGAGCATGGAACAATCAAAATCGGTTATTTGATAAACGATGGCGGGGTCAGTACTCTTGATACAGAAACCGGAAAAGTGAGCGGCCTGATCATGGATTACACCCAGCTTGCACAAAACTGCCTGGAAGTACAGACTTTGAAATTTGACCTGAAGGGCTATGATTCACAAGAGAATATGCAAAAAGCGTTGCATGATGGAGAAATTGATATGATTTTTCATGTGATGCAAAATACGAATGCTGCCGAAGACCTGGGCTATGATTTAACAGATACTGTCTGGAAGTACAATATGGCGGCTGCAACGGTTAAAAAGAGTTTTGATGAAAATGCTGAAAATACGGTTGCGATACCAAGAGAAGACAGTGATTTGAAGTCTTATGTTTCCTACAATTATCCACAGTGGCATGTGAAGGAATATGCTACATGGAAGGATGCAAAGAAGGCTGTTTATAATGGAAAAGCAGACTGCATGATTATGGACTCAGGCAAGTTGGAACAATATTCTGATGATAATAAACTGCATAGTGTTTTTCTGGAAAAGTACGGTATGGTGTCATTTGCAGTCAGACGTGGAAATAGCATGCTGCTGTCTGTCCTGAATAAGACTATAAAAACAATGTCTGCTTCAAAATTCTCCAATGCTGTGTATATGTATGACAGTAATCTGAAGAAAGTTACGGTAAGGGAGTTTATAAGGGACAATTTCTGGGGCTTTACGGTGCTTGTTGTATCTGTTTTTTTGATCGTGCTGATACTGATACTTGGATTACTCCAAAAAGCCAGAATTGCAGAGAAAAAGGCAAAAGAGGCACAGAAGCAGGCAGAAAAGGCGAACAGTGCAAAGACAGATTTTTTGAGACATATGAGCCACGATATCCGGACACCTTTAAATGGAATTAGTGGGATGATCAATATATCAGAGCGTTATTTTGGCGATAAGGAAAAATTGTATGAATGTAAAGCAAAGGTAATGGAATCCATGGACTATCTGCAGTCCCTTCTGAATAATGTTCTGGATATCGGAAAAGTAGAATCTGGAACAATACAGCTGGAACACAAGCCATTTGATCTGGTTGCAATGCTCGTAAAACAGATTTCGATTGTTGAGACAAATGCAAAGGAGTATGGTATCAGCTTTGAAGGCGGAGTTTCCATGAGTACTTTTCATCACAGATATGTTATTGGCAGTGAGGAATATCTAAACCGTCTTCTTATGAATCTTGCCGGAAATGCCGTTAAATATAACCGAAGAGGTGGTAAAGTAATCCTGTATTTCAATGAGATTTCAAGTGATGACAAGACGGCAGTTTTTGAATTTGTATGTTCCGATACGGGACTTGGTATGAGCGAAGAATTTCAGAAACATGCATTTGAATCCTATGCCCGGGAAGGAAAAGAAACAACGAATGGATATAGTGGTGCCGGACTTGGACTTTCTATTGTAAAAGATATTGTGGACAGGATGAATGGAACAATCAAACTGGAAAGTAAAGAAAATGTAGGTACAACGTTTACCGTTACGATACCACTTGAGATTGATCATAATGCTGAGAAGGAACAGCAAAAAAAAGTGGAAAAGCCTGATCTGTCGGGTAAGAGTGTATTATTAGTTGAGGATAATGAGCTAAATCTGGAAATTGCAAAAATGCTGCTGGAAGATGAAAAGATGGTTGTGACTACGGCAGAAAATGGCAAGGAGGCTGTGGATATTGTTTCCCAGTCAGTTCCGGGCAGATTTGATTTTATTTTTATGGATATCATGATGCCGGTAATGGATGGATTAGAAGCAGCCAGACAGATAAGGACATTGAACCGTAAAGATACAAAAGAGATACCAATCATTGCGATGACAGCGAATGCATTTCAGGATGATATCAGGGAGTGTATAGATGCCGGAATGAATGCACATATTGCAAAACCCATTGACAGTAAAAAAATAGAGGATACTTTGCAATTGGTTTTAAAACAGAAAATGCAGTAAGACAATTCTTTGTGTTGTGTTTCTGGCAGTCCCGGTCAGGGTAGCAGATTCAGATGAAGATATTGATGCGGCAGTGCAATTTTATTAAACCAGGAGGTTGACAAGGAGATGTATAGAGAAATATATTTGACAGACAGACAGACAGACAGACAGACAGACAGACAGACAGACAGACAGGAGATTTACTATGATTTCGAGAGCAAAGAAATATGTGGCAGTGTTACTGGCTTTTGTATGCGTGTGTATGATATTTTCTCCCCAGACTGCATATGCAGCCGAGGAC
>OLNJ01000256.1_pt1 | contig 49722 bp, 46 predicted proteins | sample 1672191 | NCBI WGS metagenome assembly OLNJ01 (sample SAMEA3136657, study PRJEB25190) | human gut metagenome | biome: human gut; feature: human-associated habitat; material: faeces | place: Austria | collected 2013
ATATGATATAATCTATAATAGATTATATTATTTTTAGGAGGATTTTATGGTTAGATATTACATAATAGTAGATGGTCGTGTCCAAGGTGTTGGATTTAGATTTTTTTGTACTATGACTGCAAGAAAGTATGATTTAACTGGTTGGGTAAGAAATATGGAAAATGGTATGGTTGAAATGGAAGTTCAAGGAGATGATTCTTCTATAACTAAATATATTAAAGATATAAAAAAAGGTAATAGGTTCATTAGAGTTGATGAACTTTACCAAAAGAAAATTGAAATTCTTCCAAATGAGCGTACATTTACAGAAAAATATTAATTATATTCACATAAAATAAGAGTTAAATGTTTATAAATCCTTAATCATTTAACTCTTTTATTAATATTACTATTTAACTTTATTATCATATTCCATTAAATTATATTTTTCTATTAATGCAATTAATTTATCTGCATAAACTGCTACCCCATCTGCATTTCTAACTGTACTATACCCTGCATTTTCTAATGCTTGCGCCTGTTCTTTATAATTCTTTCCTGAAAATAATCCTGATTCCGCATATCTTGAATTTTCATATAGAAATCTTCCATGATCTTCAATTGAATCTTCAATATTATCATACTTTCTAAAGTTAGCTATAGTAGTATCATTATAATTTTCACTTGTAGAGACTGTTGCAATGGCTCCGCTCCATCTAGAATCTGCTTTTATTCCAAATAAATTATTATGGGTAACTGCAAGGTCTGATTGCCCCCATCCTGATTCTAATATGGCTTGAGCTATAGTAATTGATGGTAAAATCCCATACTCCTCATAACTTTTAATAGCGCCATGAGATATTTTATTTAAAAATTCTATCTTATCATCATCCAAATTAACATTCAAATTTACCTCTACTACTTTTTCATTACTTATATCTGAATTTACATCTGCACTATTTTCCTCTTCAATACTATCGTTTATGTTATCATTTCCTGTTTCTTCACTTATATATCTTACATTTGTAACACTTCGAGAAATTTTAATTTTTATTGTACTAAATATAGTTACAATCATCAATGAAGATAAAATAATTATCATAGCAAATTTATAAAGCATAGTTTTCTTATCAGATAAAACATAACTATTTAAACCTCTGTATTTAATATTACTTTTCATCTTAAACTCTCCTATAATTTTAAAATACTCTTTAGTGGCTTCACTTTTCCATCTATATTTTAAAGCTACACCTTTGGATATTTATAAATCATATTTACCTCCTATACTTTATTTTACCTTTTTAAGTATATTTTTATTACTAAAGTAACCATAATTTTAAAAATACATATATAATAAAAAAATCTGTTATAGGCTAAATTTATAATCTAAAACCTATAACAGATTCAACTTTTTCATTATTCTATTTCATAAACTTTCTCTAAAGCATTACTTTGTTCCCTCTTAAATTCTTGAAAAAACTCATTAGTTTCATTTATTACTACATTTCTTAATCCAATTAATCCAACTAAATTAGGTAATGCCATCAATCCATTTACTATATCAGCTATTATAAATACTAAATCTAGTGATAAGAATGGACCTACTGCTACAAAAACAATAAATATTATCTTATAAAATATAATGCCCTTTACACCTGTTAAATATTGAATACATCTTTCTCCATAATAATTCCATCCTATTATAGTAGTAAATGCAAAGAAAATTAATCCTATATTTACTATATACTTTCCTATAACTGCAAATGGTAATCCTTGTTGAAATGCAAATGTAGTCATTTCAGCACCCTCAAGACCACTGTTAAAGCTTCCTGTTAATACAATTGCAAGACCTGTCATAGTACATATTATTATTGTGTCAATAAATGTACCCGTCATTGAAATTAAACCTTGCTTAACTGGTGATTTTGTTTTAGCCGCAGCAGCTGCTATTGGTGCACTACCAAGACCTGCTTCATTTGAAAACACGCCTCTTCCAACACCTCTTTGAATGGCTAAAGCTACAGTAATACCTGCTGTACCACCTAATGCTGCCTTTGGATTAAATGCACTATTTATTATTAACATTATTGCTGAAGGTATTTCTTTTAAATTAAATCCTAATACTAATAATGCACCTAATATATATAATATAGCCATTGATGGTACAATCTTTTCAGCAACATTTGATATTCTTTTTATACCACCTAAAGTTACTAATGCAACTAATACAGTTACTATAATAGCAGTACACCATAAAGGAATATTAAAAGATATTAATGCTGCTTTAGATATAGAATTTACTTGTCCAAATGTACCTATTCCAAGAAGTGCTACCCCTACGCCAAACACAGCAAACATTTTAGCTAAAAATTTATTACCAAGACCTTTTTCTATATAATACATAGGTCCACCTGACATTTGTCCATTTTCATCTACTTCCCTATATTTTATAGCTAAAACTCCTTCTGCATATTTAGTTGCCATTCCAAAAAATGCAGCAATCCACATCCAAAATAAAGCTCCTGGTCCCCCTGCTGCAATAGCCGTTGCTACACCAACGATGTTTCCTGTCCCTATTGTAGCTGATAAAGCAGTACATAATGCCGCAAAACTTGATACATCACCTTTTGCCTCTTCATCACCTTCTTCATCATCTTTAACAAATAAATATTTAAGTGCTAGTGGTAATTTAAATACTTGTATTAACTTTAATTTAAAAGTAAAGTATATTCCTGTTCCTACTAATAATATTAGCAAAGGTGGCCCCCATACTATCCCATCAATACTATTTAATACTTTTTCAACTCCATTTAAAAATTCCATAAAAAAATCCTCCTTAAAATTATAAATTTATAGGAGGAGATTAGAGTTAGTTTTTAGTTAAGAGTTTTTAGTTAGGCGCTAAGGTAAAATTCAGGTAACCTGAATTTTTTAATATAAAGTGAATTTCTAATATTAAGATTAAATTTTTATGCAATCTTAATATTAGAATTCGTTATCTAAATCTTATTCCTTGTTATCTCTAACCTAAAAATTGGTTGTAAATTACTATCCATAAGATAAAACTAATAAACTCAATAATGAGTTTAAACCTTAACTACTAACTATTAACTATTAACTTTTAACTAATCTTAATCCCCTGTCCTTTTACCTGAGAGTTTCAGTTTAACTTTAAATTAAACCTTGCTCCTTCGGTGCTCTTATGAGTCTCTCCAGAGGCTCGTCCAGTAACGGTCCTAATACCTGAAAGATTTACTTCTTCGGTGGATCTAAATCGCTCTCCCATTACCTTCAACCGAACATATTAACTTATAAAGCTTATTATATACATAAATTTCAAATCAATCAATATAAAAATTTTTATTTACTTCCATACAATCTATTTAAAGCACTTATTATAGACTTTATTGAAGCTCTCGTAATATTACTATCAACTCCAACACCAAATGTCTTTTTGTTAGTATCATTTCTACTCATATAAACATATGCTGCTGCTTCAGCTTCAGAACCTGTACTCAATGCATGTTCCTTATAATCAATTATACTAACATCTATTAATTTACTATTAGATAATGCTTTACCTAATGAATCTATTGGTCCATTACCTATACCTTCTATTTCACGTTCTTCTCCTTTATAATTAATAACAGCATTTACTTTCGTTGTTTTCTCTGTATCACTATTGATATCTGATATAGAAATACTTATTAATTTAAAAGGTTCCTGTAAAGATAAATACTGCTCTTTAAATGCATCCATAATTTCGTTTGGCTGAACTTCACCTTTTTTCTCAGAAATTTTTTGTACCACTTCTGCAAATTCCTGTTGCATTGATTTAGGTAATTTAAATCCAAAACAATGATCCATTACAAATGCAACTCCACCTTTACCTGATTGACTATTAATTCTAACTAATGGTTCATATTCTCTTCCAAGATCACTTGGATCAACAGGCAAATATGGTACTTGCCATATTTTTGAGCCTCTTTCTTCATATTTCTTCATCCCTTTATTTATTGCATCTTGATGTGAACCTGAAAATGCAGTAAATACTAAATTTCCTGCATAAGGATGTCTAACCGGTACTGGTATTTTTACACATCTTTCATAAATCTCAATTATATCATTTATATTTTCAAGATTTAACATTGGATTAACTCCATGTGAAAACATATTATATGCAACCGTTAATATATCTACATTACCTGTTCTTTCTCCATTACCAAATAATGTTCCTTCAACTCTATCTGCTCCTGCTAATAAAGCTAACTCAGCATCAGCAACACCTGTACCTCTATCATTATGCGGATGAACACTAACAATAATTCTATCTCTATTCTTAAAATTTTGACACATATATTCTATTTGATCAGCAAATACATTTGGTGTATCCATTTGTACTGTTGATGGTAAATTTATAATAATCTTATTTTCACTAGTTGCACCCCAAGCATCAGCAACTGCATCACAAACTTCTAATGCATATTCTACTTCTGTTCCAGTAAAACTTTCAGGTGAATATTCTAAAAATATTTTCGCCTCAAAATCAGAAGTATATTTTTTTACAAGCTTTGTCCCCTCAACTGCAATATTCTTTATTTCTTCTTTACTCATATTGAATACTACATCTCTTTGTAAAACTGAAGTTGAATTATATATATGAACTATAGCTTGTTTTACTCCTTGTAAAGCTTCAAAAGTTCTTTCTATTAAATGTGGCCTTGCCTGAGTTAATACTTGTACTACTACATCATCAGGAATACAATTATCCTCTACTAATCTTCTTAAAAAATCAAATTCAATCTGAGATGATGAAGGGAAACCAACTTCAATTTCTTTAAACCCCAATTTAACTAACATATTAAAGAATTCTACTTTTTCATCTATATTCATTGGATTTATAAGAGCTTGATTTCCATCTCTTAAATCAACACTACACCAAATTGGTGCTTTTTCAATAACATTATTTGGCCATGTTCTTTCCTTCAAACTGATTGTTTCAAATCTCCTATACTTACTGTAATTTAACATGTATAAATGCCCCCTTATATATAAATAAAATAAATTAGTAACATATTATTGTAATAAATAAAAAAAACGCGTAATATTACCCTCCATTGGAGCGTATTTACGCGGTACCATCCAAAATTTATACTTAATTAAAATAACGGTATTAACCGATAAGAGCTACTAAAAGTTCACCCTTATAGCTCATGAGCGAGTTCAAAAATATAATTTATAGACTCGCAGCAACCGTCTACTCTCTGAAAAACCATGGATTCTTTACTACTCTCATTCCTAGCAATATTTATTTTATTTTCTATAATATTACTATATTGCTTTATATTTGTCAATGAACATAATTATTTTATTTATCAACTCTATTTCTATCTTTTCCATTATAAAAAGCTTTAATATTTTCTACAACTTCATTAAATAATCTTTCACGCGCCTCTATGCTTGCCCATGCAATATGTGGTGATAAAAGAAGCTTATCTTTATTTTTTATTGATAATAAAATATTATCTTCACCAACTGGCTCTGTCTCATAGACATCTAGCGCAGCCCCTCTTATTTGCTCTTCCTCAATAGCCCTAGCTAAATCCTTTTCTACAACAATAGGCCCTCTGCCCATATTTACTAGTATTGCACTACTCTTCATCTTAATTAATGCTTCATAATTAATTAATCCCTTTGTATTTTCATTTAATGGAGCATGTATAGAAATAATATCACTTTTTTCTAATAACTCTTCAAAAGATACTTTTTTAAATTGAGTAGAAGAGTTTTTGCCAGAAGTAGAATAATATATTACCTCCGCACCAAAAGCTTCTGCTATCTTTCCTACCCTATTTCCTATTGCTCCTAGACCTATAATTCCCCATACTTTATTTTCAATTTCATAATAAGGTTTATTTAAACATGTAAAAGATCCTGATTTTGAATATTCACCCTCCTTTACATACCTATCATAATATACTACTTGATCTAATAGTCCTAGTGCACTAGCAAATGTATGTTGAACTACAGCATTTGTTGAATATCCAGCTACATTAGCTACCCCTATTTTATGCTCTTTAGCATAATCTATATCTATGTTATTAAATCCTGTAGCTGTTTCTGCAATGAATTCAAGATTTTTTGCATCTTTCATGTTATTTCTATTTAACACTACTTTATTAGTTAATATTATATTAGCATCCTTTATTCTTTCAACTACTTGACTTTCATCTGTAGCTTCATAATATTGCACTTCTCCAATTTCATTAAGTTTTTCTATACTAATATCTCCTAAAGTTTTACCATCAAGTATTACTATTTTTTTCATTTATAAATCCTCCCGAAAATTTCTATAAAAAAAGAGCCACATCAAAAATATATTCACATATACCTTTGATGCAGTTCTATTATTGGTGCAGATGGTGGGACTTGAACCCACACGAGGAATCCCTCAATAGACCCTCAATCTATCCTGTCTGCCTATTCCAGCACACCTGCGCAAAATTTAAAAACTATAATATAATTTTATGTTATTAATAAATTAATTTCAAGTATATTTTTCCATTTATTTCTTTAAAGCCTTTAGTATCTTTACAATATTGTCTAAATCCTCATTACTTAAATCATCAAAATTATCAAGCATACTCTTAATATCTTCAATGACTTTTTCCTCATATGTTTTTTCTATCTTTTTACCGCCATTTATTATGTATAATGTAATACTAGTTGTTATAACTCCTATAACACCTATACCTATAATCATTAATAAAACAGCAATTGCTTTACCTAATTGAGTTTTTAATAAAATATCACCATACCCAACCGTAGTAAATGTTACAAAACTCCACCATAAAGCATCTCCTATTGACATACCTTCAACTATAGATATTAATACAGCCCCTATTACTATAAAAATAGTAGAAACAACTAATAAAAAATTTAACCTACTTTTTCTAATTTCATCCTTGACTCTTATTTTAAATTTTATTGCACAAATAATTAACATAATAGATTTAATAGCTTTTATACAATATGAAGAATTAACTTTTGAAGGAATAATAGTAAAACCTAAAACTCTAACATAAAATCTTATAGAAAATATTGAAAACAAATCTATTAAATTTTCTTTTATAAATTTCCTTTTTTCTTTACTTATTGCAAGTCTTGTAACGTAATCACCTATAAATATCAATCTGACTATATTATCAATATAATAAAATGTCCAACTTACCTCTTTGGGAATATTAATGAAAATTTCTATAATCAACATTAACGTTAACATAAGCGCAAGCAATCCTATAAAAAAATCATATACACATTTCTTGTTCATACCCTTGCCTCATAAAATATAAATTTATATATTTATATTTATGTTATATGTAACTGATATATGATGAATAAAAAATCAAAGGACTATTGCATTTACGCAATAGTCCTTTATTATAATTAACATCTTCCATACATTTTTGTATACTTGTAAATTTTATCTGCTAATTCAGTATTATAACTACCTTCTTTAGCTCTCCATTTCCAGTTATTTCCTAAAGTTGATGGGAAGTTAACCCTTGTCTCATTTCCAAGATTTAAGAAGTCTTGCATTAATGCTACTGAAACATTTGCAACACTACTCCATGCTCCTCTTATAAAGCCCCAGTTATATCCTTCTTCTTCTGATAATGCTAAATACTCTTTACAATACTCAACATCACTCTTACTTCCTGTTAACTCAAACCATCCTCTAAAAGTATCATTATCATGTGTTCCTGTATATGCTATACAATTTCTTGTATAAGTATGAGGTAAATAATTACTTTCTTCTCTTGCATCAAAAGCAAATTGTAATACTTTCATTCCTGGGAATCCTGTTTCTTGTAAGAAATCAATAACCTCATCTGTTAAATACCCTAAATCTTCTGCAATAACATTTATTTCACCTAATGTTTCTTTAATTGCCTTAAATAATTTAATTCCAGGTCCTTTAACCCACTTACCATTAATAGCAGTATCTTCACCATAAGGAATTTCCCAATAGCTTTCAAAACCTCTAAAGTGATCAATTCTAACTACATCATAAAGCTTTAAGCTTTCTTCTACTCTTTTAATCCACCACTTATAGCCTGTCTTCTCCATATAGTTCCAATCGTAAAGAGGATTCCCCCATAGTTGTCCTGTTTCTGAAAAAGCATCTGGTGGACATCCAGCTACTGATATTGGTTTTAACGTATCTTCATATATTAAATATGCTTCTGGATTACTCCATACATCAGCACTATCTTCTGCCACATATATAGGAATATCACCTATAATATTTATTCCTTTTTCATTAGCATAACTCTTTAATTCATTCCATTGTCTAAAGAATAGGAATTGAATAAAAGACCAAAATCCTATTTCATCAGACAATTCGTCTTTGTATCTATTAATTGCTTCTGGTTCTCTCTTCTTGATATCTTCATCCCATTCTTGCCAACTAACTAGTCCAAATCTACCCTTAACTGCCATATAAAGCGAGTAATCATCTAACCATGAATCATTTTCTTTTGTAAACTCTTCAAATTTGGCTTTTAAATCTATATTATTTAGCTTTTTAAAATTTTCATAAGCTCTTTTTAATACTATATATTTAACTTCATATAAACGCCCATAATCAATATATTCTTCATTATCTCCATAATTTTCATTTACATAATCTTCTTTATTAAGAATTCCTTCTTTATTTAAAATATCAAAGTCTATGAAATATGGGTTTCCAGCAAATGCTGAAAATGATTGATAAGGTGAATCCCCATATCCAGTTTGTCCTAAAGGCAATATCTGCCAGTATTTTAACCCTGATTTAAATAAAAATTCAACATATTCATACGCTTCTTTACCAAAAGTACCAATACCAAACTTCCCTGGTAAAGATGCAATATGCATTATAACCCCTGCACTTCTTTCCATATAATTCTGCTCCTTTTATCACGATAATTTTAATTGATTATATTATATTTACGTTAATAAATATTTTATTTTTTATTAATACAAGAACTTGATTCTCTCTCTAAAAGTTCTGTATCTAATAAAATATGTTTATTCTCTCCGTTGCCCTTTAAAAGTTCGAATAATATCTCTACACTCTTCTCAGCCATTTCTTTTTTAGGTTGCTTTATAGTTGAAATTCCTGGGTTATAATAACAACTAATATCCATACCATCAAACCCTAATATAGATACATCCTTACCTACAACTAATCCACTATCTACAACTGCTCTAGCTGCACCTATAGCCATAAAATCTGAAATTGCAAAAATTGCAGTAATATCTTTTCTACGTTTTAAAAACTTTAATGTTTCTTCGTAAGCTTTTTTAGTGTCATAATCTCCAATAAGTAAATTATCATCATTTACTTCAATATCATATTCCCGTAAAGCCTTTATATATCCCTTATATCTCCACCAACTAACACAAAAGTCATTTTCCTCACCTATCATTAATGCTATGTTTGTATGGCCTTTTTTTATAAGATATTCTGTAGCAGAATAGGAAGCTTGAAGATTATCTATCCCCACAGTAGAATATTTATCTCTACCTAAAGGTGATACAGTATTAACTGACGTTAAGACTACTGGAACATTAATATTCTTGAAACTATCTTCATCTAAATCAATAAAGTTACCTCCAAGGCAAATTATCCCTTGTAATCTCTTTTCTTTTACAAATGAAATTATGTTTTCTACTTCATGCTCTAACACATAATCATTTTGTTGTAAAATCATTGTATAATTTTTTTCGTTAATTTTGCTTCCAATAACATTAATAAGCTCAGAGAAAAATGGATTAAAAACCCCTTTTACTAAAACACCTATATTTTTAGTATTATTTTGTTTTAATATTCTAGCACTATTATTGGGTACATAATTGCTTTCTCTAATAACTGCTAAAACTCTTTCACGAGTACTTTCTTTAACATCAGGATGATTATTTAAAACACGGGATACAGTACTAACTCCAACCCCGGATATTTTCGCGATATCCCTTATATTCATCAATATACCTCCTCAAAAAAATATTTTAAAATATTTATGGTATCGTTACCTGTAAAATCTAAAAAAATACGATATGGACCACACCAAAAACATTTTTTATATTGGAGTGATTCATTAATCTTACTAAATATTACACCAATGAGTCACTTATGTCTATACATGATTAAATAATACTTTCACTAAATATATTTGTTTTAAATACCCTCCATTCGGTACCGTTTCCGAATATAATTGTATCTTATAATTTTAATATTTTCAATATTAAAATTGCTTTTTTATTCCTAAATAAAAAAACATTATCCTCATTAACATTGCATTGTTAAATTCCCTTATATCATAGGACGTTATTTTTTGTATCTTATCTAATCTATATAACAAAGTATTTCTATGAATAAACAATTCTTTAGCTGCTTCACTTGTATTTAAACCACACTTGAAATACGTTTCTATAGTTCTTATCATTTCTCCATCTAAATTCGATATTTTCGATGCAAATTTGTCATACATTCTAAGTTTCATCTCATCTGAAATTGAATCAACTATCACTTCTAATATTAATTCATTGTCATCAAAAATTTCACAATTAACTTTATACTTAATTGCTATTTGAATTTTTTTAAGATTTTCAATATATGCTTGTCTTATCTTTTTGTAATTACTTACTTCACAATAACTAATATAGCATTTTTTATTAAATTGTGTATTTATAATTTCTTTTATTTTTTTTGCATGATTAATAGTCTCTTGTAAATCACCTATTACTATTATATTTCCATTATATAATACAACTTCTACTTCGGTATTTATATAAATTTTCTTAATACATGCTAATATATTGTTAGTGTCTCCTTCAACAAATATATTCATTAATTGAAATGTTCCATTTAACCGTGGCCATATATCTAATATTATTGACTTTTCCACCTCATTATCATCTAAGAGCATAGAAATTAAATTTTCTTTTTCAATAATTATGCTTTTAAGTGCACTTTGTAAACAAAACATTAATAAATCAATTGCTAAATTGTGTTGATTATTTACCATAACCTTATAATCTACACCTTTATATTTAATAGCTTTTTCCACAGTACTATTTGCATTTTTAAATTTTGGTGTAGTATATTTACCAATTCCTTCAATATTCAATTGAAATGGTATTTGTGAATTATTATATATTTCATTAACTAAGGTATCAATATTTCTCAAACTATCTCCTCCTAATACCCCATATACTATTGGTGTTTTGATAAATAATCCCCACTCAATTTAAGGATATTTCCACCAATTAAATAAATTGGTAGAAATATTAGGAGATTCTAATTACCCTTAAATTTACAGTTTCGGTATCGTTTTCAATGTTATTATATACTATTTTCAAAATATTCTCAAGATTTTTTTTCTTTCCAAATAAAGAATATGATCTTTAATAGTACAGCATCATTAAAATCTCTTATATCATAATTTGTATACTTTTGAATCTTATCTAATCTATAAATTAATGTATTTCTATGAATATATAATTCTTTTGCAGCTTCACTTAAATTTAATCCACATTTAAAGAAAACTTCCATAGTTCTTATCATTTCATTATCTAACTTTGATATTCCTTTTTCAAACCTATCATATACATCTTTTTTCATTTCTTCCGAAACTGAGTCTATTATACCCTCTAAAATAATCTTGTTTGCATCAAATATTCCATCAATAATATTATATTTAAATGCTAAATCAATTTTATATCTTGTATCGTCATAATGTTTTTTTAATGTTAAATAATTTTCAACATTGCAATAACTAATATAACACTTACAAGTAATTACACTTTGTATAGTATCCTTAATGCTTTTAGCATGTTCTAGCATGTCTTCAAATTTTCCAAACATAAGGATTTGACCTTTATAATTTATAATATCTACTTTACTACATGAATATCCCTGTTTAAGATATGATATTATTTCATCCTTATAATTATCAATATATATATTTATTAAATCAAAATCTTTTGTTAGCACTGGCCAACTAGCTTTAATTATTTCTTCTTCAATTTCCTTACCATCTAACAATGCTGAAATAATACTCTTTTTACTTAAAAATACTTTATTTAACCTTTCTTCTACATAAAGTTGTAATAAATCAAGTGTAACACTAAATGCTGCATTTATTTTGATGCAGCACTCAGTGTTATTATAAATAAATCTCTTATTAACTTCATTTTGAGCAATTTCAAATTGCGGTGTAGAATATTCCCCTACATCGTGCATTATTAATTGGAAAGGTATTTTACAACTGTTATACACTTCATTTACCAGTTTCTCAATACATTTCACAATATCTCCTCCAACGAATTAATTATTATACAACTCTTAATTCTGTTTCCTTATCAAATACATGTAACTTTTCTGCCTTTAAGTAAAGACTTGCTACTTCACCAATCTTTAATTCTGTACTACCTTCAATTTTAATGTTCAGCGAACTATTTCCACATTTTGTATATATATAACTTTCTGAACCCATAAGTTCAATAACTTCTACATGCCCTTTTACAATGCTTCCTGGATTAGCTGCAATTAAATCTGCATCATCACTCAAGTGTTCTGGTCTAATACCAAATGTTACTGACTTACCAACATATCCAGATTTTGTTAATATTTGAGCCTTTTCAGCTGGTAATATTATTTTATTTTCACCAAATACCGCACAAACATCATTTCCATCTTTTTCTACTTTTCCTTCTAAGAAGTTCATTTGAGGGCTTCCTATGAATCCAGCTACAAAAAGGTTAGCTGGATTATTGTAAATATTTATTGGAGAATCGACTTGTTGAATAACTCCATCCTTCATTACAACGATTCTAGTACCCATTGTCATAGCTTCTACTTGGTCATGTGTTACATATATAAATGTAGTTTGTAACTTTCTATATAACTTAGTTATTTCTGTTCTCATTTGAACTCTTAATTTAGCATCTAAGTTTGATAAAGGCTCATCCATTAAGAATACTTTTGGATGTCTTACGATAGCTCTTCCTAATGCAACTCTTTGTCTTTGACCTCCTGATAAAGCTTTTGGCTTTCTCTTTAATAGGTGTTCAATATCTAATATTTTAGCTGCTTCAGTTACTTTTTGTTCTATTTCAGCTTTTGGAACTTTTCTTAATTTTAATGCAAATGCCATGTTATCGAATACTGTCATGTGTGGATATAATGCGTAGTTTTGGAAAACCATTGCTATATCTCTTTCCTTTGGTTCAACATCGTTAACTAGCTTGTCCCCTATATATAATTCTCCTTTAGAAATATCTTCTAGCCCTGCAATCATTCTTAAAGTTGTTGACTTACCACATCCTGATGGTCCAACGAATACAATAAACTCTTTGTCTTCAATTTCTAAATTAAAATCTTTAACTGCTGTTACATCCCCTGGATATATTTTATAAATATGTTGTAATGATAAATTTGCCATTTTTTATTCCTCCCATAAATCAACTTCTAAATTTATTAACTTCATTTGATATATTTATTGTACAACTTGTAACTGTTTTCATCCATATGCAATATTTACAAATATGTTACCTTTATTTTGTATATTTATCTAAAACTATTATTAAAATGATATTTTTTACATAATATATAATAAACTAAAAGACATATAGAAAACAACTCTCTATATGCCTTTATGCTAATTTCTTTTATTCAGTTTCTTTTTCCATTTGCTTTTTTAATTCATGAGCAAATTCTTTTTGTTCCTTTCTTTCTTCTTTTTCATACTTTCTTATTTCTTTATCTAAATCCTTTGCTATCTTTTCAGCTCCTTTTTCTTCTTCTTTAAATTCCTTCTTTAATTCATGTTGTTTTTCTCTTTGTGCCTTTTTTTCTTCTCTTTCCTCTTCTTTCATTTGATATTTTATTTCATGAGCAAATTTTTTCTCTTCATGTCTTTCATGTCTCTCTTCTTTTCTTTCTTCATGATGAATTTTCATTTCTTCGATTGATTCTTTTATACTCATAATAAAATCTCCTTTTATAAAAATTATTTTACAGCATCCAATACCTTTTCATAATTGGGTTCATTTATTACATCATTACAATATTCAACATATGTAATTTTATTATTTTCATCTACTACAAATATAGCCCTAGTTAAAAATCCAAACTCTTGTATCAATGTTCCATATTGTTTACCAAAGCTTTTTTGTTTAAAATCTGATACTGTTTTTACTCTATCAACACCAGCATTTCCACACCATCTTACTTGTGCAAATGGTAAATCCATTGATACTACATATACTGTAACATCATTTAATTTTGAAGCTTCTTCATTAAATTTTCTTACCTCCATATCGCATACAGAAGTATCTATTGATGGTACAGTTACAAATATTCTTTTTCCTTTTGTGTCATTCAACTTTACATCTTTTAAAGTGTTATCTACCACTAAGAAATCAGGTGCATCATCTCCTACTTTAAGCATGTTTCCAACAAGAGTAATAGGATCACCATTAAATGTTATTTGCATAAATTACACCTCCCTTAAACTTATTAATACTTGCTACATTAATATAGTTCCCCAATAGTATGTAATTTAATTATTTCAATAACAAAATCCAAAGATATATTAATTACATCTTTGGATTTTATTATATTTATAGTTCTATCCACTCACTTATGGTATTTTCTTTTATAAATCCTCTCTTTTTATATAGTTCATAAGCTACCTTATTTTTCTCAATTACTATTAGTCCTATTTTATCAACATTTTTATCAACTAGAAATTTTATAGCAGTTTCCAAAAGTTTTTTCCTAATCCTTTATTCCTTTACCCAATACTTGCTACAATCCTTTGATCTATCTAAAAATCCATATTCAATTAAATATCTTCTTATAGTAGCATTATCTTCATATATTCTTTTTAATGTTTTATTTATATCTTTTTCAGAATAGATTTTACCCTTACGAAAATTTTTCATTATTTCTTCTAAAATTATAATTTTCTTTTTTTCCTTTGCAGGGAAATTTTTAAGTGCTCCTTCTTCTGTCATATAACTTTTAACAGTTTGTAATTTTTCTTTATCTGTAATGTTATATCTATCATCTAATGTTGTTGCACCAGCATGTGAATCACATATTTCTTCATTATCCATTTTACAAATATTTTTATTTGTATGAGACGCTAATAATTCCATCATTGATAAGAATAATTTTGCTTGCTTTTCCTTTTCTCTTAGCTTATATCTATGATTTCTAACTGTAGATGCAGCTACACCAAGTTTATTAGCTATTTCTTTATCACTTAATCCTTGTACAATTAAAACAATTAACTCTCTCTGCACTTCAGTAATACCTGTATATGCTGTATTCATATTTAACAAATAATCTAACATAGACTTATGATATTCTTTTATATGCAGTTCCATAGCTTTTTTAGCTTCATATAAATATGAATTAACTTCATAAATCCTCCCCTTTGTATAAACCTCATTACAAATTAAACATTTATAATACTCATCTCTTTCTATATAGCCCTTTTTTATATCTTCTATCTTTGAATCCCATAACTCATTTTTATTTTCATTGCTCATTTTCTCTTACTCCTTTTCTTGCTCTTAAAATTATTATATAGATACTTTCTATTTTTGTCTATTATTTTATAGATATTTTTATCTTTTGTTTATTATATTATTGCTTTATATTGATTTCATAGAGAAGCTCATAATCATATTGAACCATATTAGTAATTTCAATTATCAAAATTATAAATTTGCAACTTTACTTAAAAGAAAAAGTCAGCATAAAATGCTGACTCATAAATTAATCACTATATTTTAATTATATCCACAAAAGTTTCATTATAAGTAATTTGTCCACCAATATCTGAAATACCACTATTAGTTAAAACATTAGGATTACCATGTTTTTCCCACCAACCAACAAACATCATTACAACTTTATCACTAATTGAACTATCTATTTTTATCCTTACTTTTATTTGTCCATTCTCTGACTTTAAATATACTATTTCATCATTATCTATATCTAAACTTTTTGACATATTTTCATTAATATATGCAATAGACATTCCCTCTTCATCTATAAAATGTTGACTTGATAAACTATCTCTTCCATGATTAGTTAATAATCTTATCTTTGCTTTATTTTCACTACATTTAACTTTATTATTAAGATCATATAATCTTATAATTTCAAATTTCCTACTTTTAGTCATAAACTTTTTATCTTCCCAAGCAATATTTTTATGTAAAGTAAGATAGTTACTTTTTATAAACCCTAAATTTATATTACTATTAATATGTTTTAATGGCTCTATTACTTTTTCTAAATAATCTGTCTTTTCTACATAGGGATAATCATTTAAGTTCATTTCCTTTGCTAATTCCATGAAGAAATAATATTCATCCATTAATTTTTCCCTAGGTTCTATTAATTTCTCATTGTATATTAAATAAGGATTCATCATTGAACTAAATAATAAATCTTCACTTTCAAGTTGACTACTCGTTGGTATAATCAAATCGCATACCTTTGCAGTATCAGTCATAAACATATCAAAGCACACCTTAAAATCTATCTTAGATAGGGACTTTTTCAATTTATTTACATTTGGAAGCTGATTTACTAAATTGCTTTTAGTTATTACAGCCATTTTTATTGGAATGTTTAAGTCATAATCACTTTCCTTATCTTTATTACAGATAAAAATATCATTCTTGTAATATGTTTTACCTAAAGAACATTTTTCTATAAACTCATTAATCCCACTAGTATAAAAATATCTATTAGAAGCTGCTTTTTCACTATTATAAGGATCACTATTTAATATTTTAGGATAAACTTTATTAGCATAATTTACTCCCCCACCACTAAATCCTATTTGTCCTGTTATAGCGCCTAAAGCATCTATTGCTCTAATAGTAATTCCGCCATTTTTATATTTCTGCATTCCAAAACCTAATAAAATAGTAGAATACTTTTCACAATATAATCTTACTAATTCATTAATTTCATTAATTTCTACTCCACATTCAAGACTTAACTCTTCAATATTTAAATATAAAACATATTCTTTATATTCTTCAAATCCATTAACATATGATTTTATATACTTTTCATCAAAAAATTCATTTTCAATTATTACCTTTCCTATTGCTAATGCTAGGGCTAAATCTCCATTTGGCTTAATTCTAATATATTTATCACTTAAGGTTGCAGTTGCAGTTTCTATTGGATCTATAACTATTATTTTGCTTCCATTTGCTTTAGCTTTTCTTATCATTTGCATAGTATGTATTGTTGTATTAGCAGGGTTTTTACCCCATACAAAAATATTATTACTATTCATAATATCTTCTAATGAATGACTTTTAGAATCTCCAAAATCTAATTTTTGTGCCGCAATTCCTGCACTCCAACAAGGTCCACCCTTGGCTAAACTAACACCACCATAAAAATTAAAGAATTTTTCACCTATACTTTTTAATAATGAACCATTTCCATATTGCTCATAATATAAAATAGATCTGCTTCCAAATTCATTTTTATAATCTTTTAATCTTTTTGCCATAATATCTATGGCCTCCTTAAAAGATATTTCTTTCCATTCTCCATTTACTTTCAATAAAGGATTATATAATCTTTTCTCATGATTTACTCTTTTTAAATGCGCTAAACCTTTCTTACATATAAATCCCTTAGTATAAGGATGTCCTTCATCTCCTTCTATTTTTACTACTTCATTTTTATCTATATATACATTAAATTTACAACAATCTGCACAATCTAATGTACAACCATGACTTAATTTTTTCATTTGCTTCCCCCTCAATTATTGCTTAATTAATGGCCTTTATTCAGAAATTCTAATTATACTTTATTTATTTTTATTATAACCTTTATTATTTATATAAAAAACTTTTTTATTATTAATAGTATTTCTTTATCCAATAACTGATAATAATAAAACTATTGAAGTTGCAATAATTTATATTCTAATAATTTCCTCTTATATTTATTTTATTTATATTTTCATGAAAACTTTTACTAATGCTATACTAGTATTATATCAATTTAATTGGAGGTGATAATAAAATGAAAAACTTTGATATAATCACTAACGATAGAGAACATCATTCTAAACTAGTCCTTAAAGGTCTTCTCGTTGGAATTATTGCTGCTTTTGTAGTTGTATTATATAGATTTGCATTATCCTATGCAGAAGATTTTTCATTTTTTATTTATTCATTTATTAAAGATAAAAAATATCTTATACCAATATGGTTCATCATTTTAATACTATTAGCCTTTTTTATAGGAAAACTAATAGATAAAGAACCCTACATAAGTGGAAGTGGTATTCCACAAGTTAAAGGTGTAATGGGAGGATATATAAAAAATAGACCTCTCTCAATTATAATCAATAAATTTATTGGAGGCACACTTTGTATTGTCTCTGGTTTATCTCTAGGAAGAGAAGGTCCTTCTGTACAACTTGGCTCCAGCGTAGGTGATATAGTAAGTAAAAAATTCAAAAGTACAAGACTTGAAAGAAGACTTCTTATAAGCAGTGGTGCTACTGCTGGATTAGCTGCAGCATTTAATGCCCCATTATCAGGTGTCTTATTTTCTCTAGAGGAAATTTATAAATATTTTTCACCTCTTGTATTAATATCAACAATCACGGCTGCAGTTGTTGCTGATTTTATTTCAAAACAGTTTTTCGGATTAAATCCAGTATTTAACTTCTCAACCTCTCAAGCTATTTCTTTAAATAATTATTGGATATTATTAATATTAGGAATTTGCTTAGGAATTTTCGGTGCCTTTTATAACTGGATAACATTAAAGACGCAAGATTTATATGCTAAATTAAAATGTTCTACTTCAATAAAGCTAATGATACCTTTTTTACTTGCAGGAATCTTAGGCTTATTATTTCCTATAGTTTTATGTGGTGGTCATGCAATAGTTGAAGAATTGTCTTTAACAACAACTTTAAGCTTACTTTTATTAATGCTTGTAGCAAAATTTTTATTTTCTATTATATCCTTTGGTTCTGGTGCTCCTGGTGGTATTTTCTTTCCACTTCTAATTATTGGTGGAACCTTTGGTGCAGTATTTGGTTATATTGCAATTAATTATCTTGGAATAAGTCCTGCACTATTTAATAATTTTATTATAATTTCTATGGCTGGGTACTTTACTGCAATAGTTAGAGCTCCTATTACAGGAATAATTCTTATTACAGAAATGACTGGGTCATTTACACATTTATTATCACTTTCAGTGGTATCTATAATTTCATATATAGTTGCTGATTTACTAAAAAGTACTCCTATATATGACTCATTACTTAAAAGACTTTTACTTAAAAATAATATTAATGAATATCACAGTAAAAGTACAAAAAAAATTATTATTACTAACGTAGTTCACTTTGGTTCCAAAATAGAAAAAACATACTTAAATAATCTTAAACTACCTGAAAACACTCTTATTGTTTCAATTAAGCGTGATGAAGTTTCTATTGTTCCAAAAGGAAATACTCTTATTAAAGCTGGCGATACGATTCTTACTATGACTGATTTAAAGAATGAATGGAAAGTTAGAGAGCTAATGGATTCATTAACAACTATAGAATAGAAAAAGGCAAATTAATCTTTATAAGGTTAATTTGCCTTTTATATCAATTATCTTTTATTAATTTATATTTCATTTCATTCCATAACTTTATAGAAAAAACTCCTGTTATTATCAAAGTAATAACTATCATTACAGTATTAATAATAGAGCCATCAAAACTTTCCCCTAAATAACTATATAAAAATATAGCAGGCATATTTGACACTGTAAATATTAAGGTAAATTTCTTAAAACTAATCCCCATATATGATGATACAAACACTATTATATCTGTAGGTGACACAGGGCACAAAACACCTACTGCAAGTATCTTATAATTGTATGAATCAATAAGTTCTATTATTTCTGGATGCTTTTCACTGATTTTTTCTTTCAATCCTTTAAATAAATTAATTCTCGCAACAAAAAAAACTATTATATCACTTATTAAAACTCCCACTAATGATAGTATAACTGCCTTTTCTGGTTCAAAAATCAATCCTCCTAATATCATTAATGTAACACCGGGAATAAGACTAATTAATCTAATACACCATAATATTACAAATATAAATTCTGAATATTTCATAGAATCAATCAACTGCCTTAAAGAATCTACACTAAAATCTATATTTAAATTACTAGCTAAAGTTTTAACCCCTATAATACTCAATGCAATTGCTATAATAATAAAAATAGCTATATAGGATTTTTTATTTTTATTCACTATTTATAATCCACTCCTCTTATATGAATTAACTTTCTTATCATTTATTTATTATAAAATAACTTTTCATAATTTCATATTAATTTACTATTAAATTTCTATTAACGTAATAAAGTATTAATAATTTTTTGTTATTGTCACAATAAAAATGCATATATTATAGTAATATAAATTTCTGGAGTTGAAATAATTGTCAAAGAAAACTGATTGGGGTAAAGTAGTCAGGGAAACTGTTAATGATATAATTTGTGCTATTAAAACACCTTCTTCAAAACCTAAACAACCGAATTGTCCAAATCCTAAAGCTCGAATATGTATTTTAATACTTATTGGAATTACATTACTTTTTTCTGGAATTGGTATCTATAGTTGGATAATAATAATCATGTTGTTTATTATTTTATCTTTTGTCTAAAAAAAAATTTGTATTATTAAAAAATTTATGTTATTATAAATCCTGCGAGTAATACATGCAATCGCTGCTAGCTTTAAGCTAGGAGAGGAAAGTCGGAGCTCCATAGGGCAGGGTGCTGGTTAACGGCCAGTCAAGGCGACTTGAAGGATAGTGCAACAGAGATATACCGCCAGAAGTTTTTTAACTGAGTTCATTTTATATGACTGGTAAGGGTGGAAAGGCGAGGTAAGAGCTCACCAGCATGGTGGTGACATCATGGCTATGTAAACCCCACCTGGAGCAAGACCGAGATGTAGCATATGGGTGGCCCGTCCCGCTACGTGGTGTGTCGCTTGAGCTTACTGGTAACAGTAAGCCTAGATAGATGATTGCTTAATACAGAACTCCGCTTACGGATTATCTCGCATCATGAAAAACACTAGGTTTGAGTCTAGTGTTTTTTCTTTTTTACTATAAAACTGACAATTTAATTTCAAATAAAGAAAAAAGGTATAAGTCTTACATTTTAGTAAAACTTATACCTTATATTTTTAATAAAAACTAAATGGATCCTCTTCAACTTTAGAAGTTATGAATTCAACATCAGAAAACTTTTCCTTTAATCTTTCCATTACGTTAAAGAAAGTAACTTGCTCAGATGCGAAATGTCCAACATCTAATATGTTTATTCCCATTTCCTTATAATCAGAAGCAAAATGATATGTTGTATCACCAGTAATAATACAATCAGCTCCCTTTGAAACTGCTTTAGCAATAAAATCTTGACCACTACCATTTATTATTGCAATTTTAGAAACTTTATCTTTACCTTTAACAACTCTTAAATTAGATATATTTAAAGCACCTTTAATTTTACTTACTAGCTCTTCTAAAGATATTTCTTCATCTAAAGATACTAATCTCCCTAATCCAGCACTATCATCTCTATTATTCTTTTCTAATATTATAGAGTCATTAAATCCTAATATAGAAACAATAGTATGATTTAATCCATTTTCTACTGAATCTAAATTGGTATGGCTTGCATAAAGAGAAATATCATTTTTTATAAGTTCTATTATTTTTTTACCTTGCAAAGTATCAGTTGTAATACTACTAGGCTTTCTAAAAATAAGAGGATGATGAGTTATAATTAAATCAACATTTTCGTCTTTTGCTTCTTCAATTACCTTTAAAGTACAATCTAATGCTAATAACACTTTTTTAACTTCTTTATTTCTATCCCCAACCATTAAACCAACATTATCGAAATCTTCTTTTAAGCATATTGGTGCTAATGTTTCCATTTCTTTAATAACATTATTTACTTTTATCATAAAATCACCTTATAAATAATTTAACATACTAGTTATAATACTAATTTTCTCTTTTATTTCTTCTCTTCTCTTATTTGCACTTACAGTTGCTTCAGTTATAAATCCTAAAATTTTATTATATTCATCTATTTTATTTTGTAAGAAATCTTTCATTAATGAATGTTTACTTCTTAATAATATTGGACTTATTTCATAATATATACTATCAAGTTCAGTTGTTTGACCTTCTGCACTTCTTACTTTAAATAATTCATAATATATTCCTTCATCCAGGCATAAGTCTTCCTTTATAATCTCATAATTATTTTTATATAAATACTCTCTTAATACCTCTGGATTTTGTGCTGGCACTAAAATTAAATATTCAGCAGATTTTACTTTTTCTAAATCAGCTTCTAATATATCTCTGATTAAATTACCACCCATACCTGCTATTACAACTTCATTAGCTTCATTTACTTCTAGTGGCTCAAACCCTCCACCTAATCTAAATTCTAATTCGTCTCCAGCACCTTCAAGTATTGCATTTAATCTCGCCTTATCTAATGGGTCTTTATTAATATCACAAGCAATAGCTTTATTACATATTCCTCTTTCTAGTGCTATTAACGGAACATATCCATGATCAGTCCCTATATCTGCAAGTACTTCTACATTTTCTAAATTTTCGATTATAAATTCTATTCTATTACTAACTTCCATTTTAACTACCTCTATATATATTATTTAATCATTTGCTCTAATATTTTATATTATTTTTAAATCCAAGCTTATTATTTATATTATGGCTAGCTCTTATAACACTTCTACCTGTTTTTAGGTTGGATGTAATAACAGATAAGCCACTAGACTAGTTTCCTTGGGACATAACAAATTTCAATCTTCACATAGAGTTAACACTCTATGCTAAAGCTAAAAATTCAGTTTATCTTGACTTTATTAAGTTATGCTATTTTAAAAATTTTATTTAATTAAATTTACCTACTTAATGCAAAAATTAGCACCAACTCTGGTGCTAATTAACTAATCTAAGTAATCTTTTAACTTCTTACTTCTAGATGGATGTCTAAGCTTTCTTAATGCTTTTGCTTCTATTTGTCTAATTCTTTCTCTTGTAACATTAAACTCTTTACCAACTTCTTCAAGTGTTCTTGCTCTTCCATCATCTAATCCAAATCTTAATCTTAATACTTTTTCTTCTCTAGGAGTTAATGTATCTAAAACGTTAATTAATTGTTCTTTAAGCATAGTAAATGCGGCTGCTTCAGCTGGTGCAGGAGCATCATCATCAGGTATAAAGTCTCCTAAGTGAGAATCTTCTTCTTCACCAATAGGTGTTTCAAGTGAAACTGGCTCTTGAGCAATCTTTTGAATTTCTCTTACCTTCTCTACTGGAAGATCCATAACTTTAGAAATTTCCTCAGGGAAAGGATCTCTACCTAATTCTTGTAATAATTGTCTTTGAACTCTTATTAACTTGTTAATAGTTTCTACCATATGAACTGGTATTCTTATTGTTCTTGCTTGATCAGCTATGGCTCTAGTAATCGCTTGTCTTATCCACCATGTAGCATAAGTAGAAAATTTAAATCCCTTTCTAAAGTCAAACTTTTCTACCGCTTTAATTAATCCAAGGTTTCCTTCTTGAATTAAGTCTAAGAATAACATTCCTCTACCAACATATCTTTTAGCTATACTAACAACAAGTCTTAGATTGGCTTCAGCAAGCTTCTTTTTAGCATACTGACTTCCTTCTTCAATTTGCTTAGCAAGCTCCATTTCTTCTTCAGATGATAATAGTGGAACTTTACCTATTTCCTTTAAATACATTCTTACTGGGTCATCAATTGCAATACCCTCTGGTACTGATAAATCAATCTCTTCTTCAATAATGTCAACATCATTGGCTACACCTTGAACTTCGATTCCCATTGATTCAAGTACCTCATAAATTTTTTCAATTTGTTCTGGACTTAAATCTATATTTTCTACCTCATCTAATATTTCTTGATATGTTAGTACCCCATTCTTTTTACCTTTGTCAAGTAAATTCTTTACGATACTCATTCTATTATTTCTATCTTGACCATCCTTAGGCTTATTCTTATTTACTTTTGTTTTTTCTTCCACTAGCTGACTACCTCCTTTCGTTACATGACCAACTACACTCTCTTACTCTCTTTCAACTTTTTTGTAATACTTGCTAATTCAATGGCTAATTTAATTGATTCTTCAATTTTACCTTGATTCTCAAGTTCTTTTTGCTCTTTTCTCAGTTGATCGATTCTTTGCTTCAATTTATACGAATGTATTTCATTAATTAAATCATCAATTTGTACTTTTATATTATCAGCAAAGAATATATTCTCTTCTTTAATCTTAACTAATTCTCCAATACTTTTTGCATTGCTTAGTCTTGATTCTATAAATGATTCTATGTTATTTATATTTTCCCCTTTTCCCAATATAATAACAGTGAAAATTTCTTTATGTTCTAGCAAAATAAAGTCGTTTTCTGATATTCTTTCCTCTATATACTGTAAATACTCTTCATTTTCAAGCATCATTTTTAATAGTGTTCTTTCTGCTTTTAAAAATCCAGGTTCTACATATAATTTTGACCTATCTTCTTCCTTATTATTCCTAAAATCATTTTCTCTATTATCTTTCATTTTAATTTTAAGGATATCATACAACGCCTGCTCTTTTATGCCAGTATTTTCAGATGCCTTTTTAATATAAACATCTTTTTCTATAGGATCCAAATCTGAAATTATATCCATTATTCTCTTTGAATATAAAATTACGGATTGACTATTTTTAAAATCAATTCCTTCTTCAGCCTTCTTAATTCTATAGTCTATTAATGGCTCCGCATTATTTATTAATTTTAAAAATGCCTCTCTTCCATTACTTCTGACATATTCATCAGGGTCTTTTCCTTGAGGGATACTTAATACCCTAACATCAAAACCTGCAGTCCTTAAAATTTCAAGACCTCTTAATGTTGCCATCTGCCCTGCTAAATCAGCATCGTAAGAAATTACAACCTTATCTGCATATCTCTTTAGTAATCTTGCTTGATTAATTGTTAAAGCAGTTCCTAAAGATGCAACGACATTAGTTATACCATATTGATGCAATGATATTAAATCCATATATCCTTCTACGATAACAAAATACCTCTCGCTCATATTATGCTTTAAAGCAAAATTTAATCCATATAAATTAGTACCTTTTTGGAAAACTAAAGTTTCAGGTGAATTTAAATACTTAGGCTTTGAATCATCTAATACTCTTCCACCAAATCCAATTACCTTACCTTGATAATCAAACACCGGGAACATAACCCTATTTCTAAACCTATCATATTTTCTACCTTTTTCTTTATTAACAGAAATAAGACCTGCTTCTTCTAATAACCCATCATTAATGCCTTTTTTTCTTAAATAGAACATTAAACTATTCCAACTATCATTGGCATATCCTAAGCCAAACTTTTTAATTGTTTCTTCTTTAATTCCCCTATTTAAAAAGTATTCTTTTGCATTTTGGTTATTCATAAGATTTGAAAAGAAGAACTTTGCTGCCTCAACATTTACTTTATATAACAACTCTTTTTTTCTATTACTTTGGCTTTGTTCTCCATTTCCTAATTTCAAAGGAATATTCGCCCTATTAGCTAAATATTTAACAGCTTCAATAAAAGGTAAATTTTTATCTTTCATCACAAAGGAAATGACATTTCCAGCTTCTCCACATCCAAAACACTTATAAATTTGCTTTTCTTGAGATACTGAGAAAGAAGGTGTTTTTTCATTATGAAAAGGGCATAGTCCCGTGAAGTTTCTACCAGCCTTCTTTAGTCTAACCCTTTCAGAAATTACATCTACAATATCATTTTGTGATTTTATTTTTTCTAAAATCTCTTCAGAAATCTGCAAGGAGATCCCTCCTTACCTAATATTTTTTCCCACTCTATACATTTCGACATATTATTATAAATTCCTTCTAACTTTTTTAATTAAATTTATTTTATTATGTCATACTCATAGAATTTTTATTGTTATTCTACCCTAATATTATTAATTCTATCTCAATTCTTAAAATCCTTTTTCTTCTACAAAATTTATTGTTCCCAATTTTTTTGTATTATACAACTTTTTTACTAATAAATTACAAACTTTGGAACATATATTTTATTAAATGTTGAAATACAATAATCATCTGTCATTCCTGCTATATAATCTGCAACGCCTCTTTTTAATCCTTCTTCATTTGCAATTTCTTTATAAAGATTAGGCAATTCTTCACTATGTTTATAAAAATAATCTATTACATGTGTCAATATAAATTTTGCTTTACCACGCTCCTCCTTTAAAACATCGGCTAAATAAATATTTTTAAACATATATCTTCTTAATTCAATCATTGCTTCCTTAACTTCATCACTTTGCTTAATATCGTATTTACCATTTTTTAAATTTTCTGTTGTTTCATTTATCATATCATTAATAAGTACATGTATTCTCTCCGAATGATTTTTCCCTAATACTTTAATAATCTCCTTAGGTAATTGTTCTTCATGTAATAATCCTGCCCTAATTGAATCATCAATATCATGATTTAAATATGCAATCTTATCACTATACTTTACTATTCGACCTTCTAATGTTTTTGCTATATTTTCTTTTTGTCCTAATCCACTATGATTAAGTATACCATCTATAACTTCTTCAGTAAGATTTAATCCTTTTCCATCTTTCTCTAGCTTCTTTACCACTCTTACACTTTGTTCATTATGCCTAAATCCACCATCTAAAAATTCATTAAGTACCTCTTCACCATTATGGGCAAAAGCAACATGTCCTAAATCATGACCTAATGCAATTGCTTCAATAAGCATTTCATTTAATCCTATACCTGCACCTATAGTTCTTCCTATTTGTGCAACTTCTAAAGTGTGAGTAAGTCTAGTTCTATAGTGATCCCCAAAAGTTCGTATGTATACTTGTGTCTTATGCTTCAATCTTCTAAAGGATTTACAATGTATAATTCTATCCCTATCCACCATAAAACAAGTTCTAATATTATCAGCTTCTTCTTTTATCTCTCTCCCCATACTTTTATTACTATGAATAGCTTCTGGAATTAATGTCAAGTCTTCGTTATTTTCTATTCTTTCTCTTATTTCCATATAACTCACCTCAAAATAATCTATTCTATATTTTTCTCATAAATCCTCTATTTTATAATAGGTATCACATTATTATATTTTATTCTCTCTCCTAGCTATGTATATTTATATATTTTCCATAATATTATTATAATAAGAAAATTTAATAAGGAGATTTATAATGAACAATGAAAATAACGTCATTGATATTGATAATATAAGGAAAAATATACTTCCTAAATTTTTTTTAGATAATGCTGATATTACTATGATTAAATTTAAAGATACTGACAAGCAAAGAGCGGTATTTAAAATAAGCTCAAATAATAAGAATTATTGTTTAAAAAAAGTATATTATGATGAAAGGAATTTACTATTTGTTTATTCAGCAATGGAATGGTTATATAGAAATAATATCAAGGTCCCTAAATTGCTACCTTCATATGATAAGTGCAGATATATTATTTATGAAGGTATGCTTTTTATTTTAACTCCTTGGGTTGAAGGTGAAAAATGCGATTTTGATTCACTAAGTGACTTAAATTTGTCTATTGAAACTCTTGCAAAATTACATAAATGTTCTAAAGACTTCAGCCCAATTGATGGTAGTGAAAAAAGAATTGGATTAGAAGATTATTATCTTTCTGTAAATAAACACTTTAATGAACTCCTAGAAAATGCAAATTTAGCTTTTTCATATAAAGATAAATTTTCTAAAATATATTTAAAAAACTTTGATAATAACTTAGCACTTGCAAAATTATCTCTTGAAATATCTTCATCAATAAACAATAATGATTTAAGTATATCCCTATGTCATGGTGATTATGTAAATAAAAATATATTAATAAATAAATCTAATAATGATGTTTGGATTATTGACTTTGATAAATGTAAAATAGATTATTCCGCTCATGATATTTCTTATTTTTTGAGAAGATTACTTAAGCGTAACACAACTAACTGGAATTCCGCTTTAACTGTTAATATTCTTAATACTTATAGAAAGTATAATAATTTGAGCAAATCAGATTTAAAGTATATTTTAGCTTATTTAGCATTTCCTCAAAAATACTGGAAAATTTCTAGAGATTACTATAAAAACATTGATAAGTGTAATAAAAATTCATTTATTTCTTTATTGACCAAAGGGTTAAATCATTCAGAAGCGCAACTTGATTATATTAATAATATGATTGACATATATAAACGTTACTATGATATAAAATTTTAAGAATAAAAATAAAGGAGTGTTTTCACACTCCTTTATTTTTATTCTTATTTTAATTTTTAATTTCTTGGATTCTTAACTTGTGCTTGTGCAGCTGCAAGTCTTGCAACAGGCACTCTAAATGGTGAACAAGATACATAATTTAATCCAATATCATGACAGAATTCAACTGATGATGGATCTCCTCCATGTTCTCCACAAATACCTAATTTGATATTTGGTCTTGAAGCTCTACCTTTTTCAGCTGCAATCTTAACTAATTGCCCAACGCCTTTTTGATCAAGCTTAGCAAATGGATCTTGTTCATATATTTTTCTTTCATAATAATCTGATAAGAATTTAGCAGCATCATCTCTTGAGAAACCAAATGTCATTTGTGTTAAATCATTTGTTCCAAATGAGAAGAATTCAGCTTCCTTAGCTATTTCATCCGCAGTTATAGCAGCTCTTGGAATTTCAATCATTGTACCAACATGGTATTCTAATTTAACTCCCTTTTCTTTCATAACTTCCTCTGCTGTTCTAACAACTATATCCTTAACAAACTTTAATTCTTTTACTTCACCAACTAAAGGAATCATTATTTCTGGAACTATATCATATCCCTTATTGTTCTTAACTTCTATTGCAGCTTCAATAACTGCTCTAGTTTGCATTTCAGCAATTTCTGGATAAGAAACAGCTAATCTACAACCTCTATGACCCATCATAGGATTAAATTCATGTAAACTTTCTACTGTTCCCTTAAGTTCATCAAATGTTAATCCCATTGTTTTTGCAAGATCTGCAATTTCTTCATCAGTATGAGGTAAGAATTCATGTAGTGGTGGATCTAAAAATCTAATTGTAGCTGGCATTCCCTTTAATGCTTCATACATTCCAATAAAGTCTTTCTTTTGCATTGGAAGTAATTTAGCAAGTGCAGCTCTTCTTTCCTCTTCATTCTTAGCTACTATCATTTCTCTCATAGACATAATTCTATCTTCTTCAAAGAACATATGCTCTGTTCTACAAAGTCCTATACCTTCTGCTCCAAATTCAACGGCTTGCTTTGTATCTCTTGGGTTATCTGCATTAGTTCTAACTTTAAGCTTTCTAATATCATCTGCCCATCCCATAAATGTTGCAAAGTGCCCTGAAATTTCTGGAGTAACTGTTTTTATAGCTCCACCAAATACATTTCCTGTAGATCCATCTATTGAAATATAATCTTCATCAGTATAAACTTTTCCGTTAGCTTCTAAAGTTCTAGCTTCTTCATTAACTTTTAAGTCTCCACAACCTGCAACACAGCAAGTACCCATACCTCTTGCAACAACTGCTGCATGAGATGTCATACCACCTCTTACAGTTAAAATACCTTCAGCTGCAATCATACCTTCAATATCTTCTGGTGAAGTTTCAAGTCTTACTAATACTACTTTTTCTCCTTTTTCAGCTCTTTCCTTAGCTTCTTCTGCAGTAAATGCAATTTTACCGCAAGCTGCTCCTGGTGATGCTGGAAGGCCCTTAGCTATAGCATTTGCATTTTTCAATTCATTAGCATCAAAAGCTGGATGTAATAAAGAGTCTAATTGCTTAGGTTCAACTTTAAGTATTGCTTCCTCTTTAGTTAACATACCTTCTTCAACTAAATCAACTGCAATCTTTAATGCAGCTTGAGCTGTTCTCTTACCATTTCTTGTTTGTAAAAAGTATAATTTACCTTCTTCAATAGTAAATTCCATATCTTGCATATCTCTATAATGATTTTCAAGAGTATGAACTATATCCATGAATTGTTTATATATAGCTGGATTTTGTTCTTCTAATTTAGATATTGGAAGTGGTGTTCTAATACCTGCAACAACGTCTTCACCTTGTGCATTCATTAAATATTCACCATAAATTTCTTTTTCACCTGTTGCAGCATTTCTTGAGAATGCAACACCAGTACCTGAAGTTTCTCCCTTGTTACCAAAAACCATTTGTTGAACATTAACAGCAGTTCCCCATTCACCTGGAATATCATTTAATCTTCTATAAACGATGGCTCTTGGATTATCCCATGATCTAAATACAGCCGTAATAGCTTCTGTTAATTGATCTATTGGGTTTTGTGGGAAGTCTTCACCCTTTTCTTTCTTGTATAATTCCTTATACTTTACAACTAATTCTTTTAAATCATTTTCATCTAATTCAGTGTCATATTTAACACCTTTTGCTTCTTTAGCTTCATCTATTAAATTTTCAAATAGTCTCTTTTCTATTCCCATAACAACATCAGAGAACATTTGAATAAATCTTCTATATGAATCATAAGCAAATCTTGGATTATTTGTTGACTTTGCAACAGCTTCTACAGCAACGTCATTTAATCCTAAATTTAATATTGTATCCATCATACCTGGCATTGATACCCTTGCACCAGATCTTACAGAAACTAATAATGGATTAGTGTTGCTTCCAAATTCTTTTCCTGTTATTCTTTCTAGTTCTTTGATGTTTGCATGGATCTCTTCTACAATTGAATCTGTAATTTGTTTTCCATCCTCGTAATACTTGTTACAAGCTTCAGTTGTAACTATAAATCCTTGAGGAACTGGAATCCCTATTCTAGTCATTTCTGCTAAATTTGCCCCTTTACCTCCAAGAAGGTTTCTCATTGACCCGTCACCTTCACTGAAAAGATAAACATACTTTTTATTCTCCATCTCAATACTCCTCCGTTCATACAATAAATATATACTAACAAGATTATAATCTTGTAGTTACCCTTTAATTTACTTTGCCTCTCCTAGATTAACAAATAACTTAGTTATGTTAGTCTTAGAAATTTTACCCACTATTTTTAAATTAAACTTTCCATCGTCTGAATCGCAAGATTTCTCTACTATCGGTATACTATCAATTTCATGTTCTATTATTTTCTTTGCTAAAGAATAAGCACTATCATCTGGTGAACCATAAATTATATTAGGCATTCTAGTCATGATTACTCCAACTGGGACCTTATGTATATCAGTTCCCCCTATCGCAATCTTTAAGAAATCCTTTCTAGAAGCTGCACCAACCAAATTACCATTACTCTCAACAAATAGTGTTCCTACATCATGTAAAAATAAATGAACAATTGCATCATAAACCGTCGTAGCATCGTTAACGGTTACAGGCTTTGACATAATGTCTCCCACCCTTATTTTGGATATATTTTCTAATATGTCCCCGTCAACCTTTTTACCTAAATAAACATAACCTACTTTTGGTCTAGCATCTAAAGTACCAGTCATTGTAAGTATCGCTAAATCAGCTCTTAAAGCTGCTCTTGTTACGCCTAGCTTTTCAGCTATCGCTTCACTTGTAACCGGCTCACCGGCTTTAACTATTTTAATTATTTCCTCTTGTCTGTTTGTAAACTTCAATGCTACCCCTCTTTTCAACTATTAAAGGAATATTCAGACAATTAAGAATTTTTTCTATTTACAGTATAATTATAACATTTTATAATCTTTTTACTATACCTAATTTTAAGAAAATTCTTTCATTTCGTTTGAATATTCCCATTCTTTTCTAATTATCTATATTATATCTTTGTTTTTCTTCGATTTGCTATTTTTTATCATCTTCATCATCAAAATTTACGGTATAAGTAAATGTGTTACTATCATCCTCTTCTTTGGCATTACCTTTTCCATGCATTTTAATACTATCGATATTAACATCTTGCACTTTTTCTTTTACCTTATCTGCAAAATCACTTGCTTTATCTTTTGCCTCATTTACAGCTGCAGAAATATATTTGTTAACTACTTCAACACTTCCATCAGCTTTAGTTATTTCTATAGTTACTTGTGTAACTACGGCTGCAACAACTACAAATGCTAGTATAGGTGGAATAACAATAGCAATAACTCCTGCTGCTATTCCTGCATTTACTGGTACATCAACTAACTTTTTCCCATCCTTACTTACTTTAATTCTAGTAACATTCCCTTTGTTTATTAAATCTTTTAACCAAACCTTTAATTCATCTATAGTTTCAGTTTTCTTGTTATATTCCATATTTTCATTATTATTTGCATTATTTTTAGATTTTTCTTCTAAAAATATTATTGCATCTAAAACACTTCCATTAGATATTTCTAATGCTTCCTTTGCTTCACTATAGCTAACTCCAGTTCTTTCCTTTACTTTATCAACTTTTTCCAATGTAATATCCATACTCTCTCTACTCCTTTATATATTTTAACATTTCTAAACTTTTAGGCTTTCTTGAGTAATTTGAATTAATTATAAACGTTGTTACTTTTTCAATTTGTTGCTTAACCTCTTTTGTAACATTTAGTCTATATATCTTATCCATTGGTGTATTACTTAAAAATCTAAGAGCATTATATCCCGCCCTTGATATATATATTCCATGTTCTTTATTACATGTATCACAAACTCCACCAAAATATGACAAAGAAATATAATCACTTGTATTAATTGCTTTTTTACATATAGAACACTTATCAAATTGCAAACCGTATCCAGTAGCATTAAGCAATCTTAGTTCAAAAGCTCTTATTAATAATTCATACTCCATAGCATCTGTATTTAATAAATATATGCATGTGATGAAATCTCTAAATAAGTTTTTATTTACTTCTCCTTCTTGTACACAAATATCTATTAATTCACAAATATATGATGAATATGTTAATTTATCTAAATTATCTAACAATCCTTGAAATGAATTTATAATTCTTCCTTCTTGTAAATTATATAAATTTCTTCCCTTGAAAAATATATAATCTGCAAAACATAATGGTAATGTAAGTGCTAAGTTTTTACTTTTACTTTTCTTAGCACCTCTTGCTATGAATGTTATTTTCCCTAACTCTTCACAATATGCCCAAATTAGCTTATCATTTTCTTTATAATCTATCGATTTAATTATTACACCTTTAGTTTTTGTAATAGACAGAATAATCAACTCCTATCTACTTATTTTTTTTATATCCTAATTCTCTAAGTAGAAGTCCGTTATCTCTCCATTCCTTTCTTACCTTAACCCAAATCTTTAAATTAATTTTAGCACGAAGGAATCTTTCTATTTCATATCTTGAAGTTTCACCTATCTTCTTTAAACTTGCTCCGTTTTTACCTATTATTATTCCTTTATGTGAATCTTTTTCACAAATCAAGTCTACCTCAATATGATATGTACCTTTCTCGTTTTGTTTCATTTGAATAACATCAACAGCTATTCCATGAGGTACCTCATCTCTTAAGTTCTTTAAAGCTTTTTCTCTTACAATTTCAGCTACAATAAATCTTTCTTGAACATCAGTAATCATATCTTCTGGATAGTATTGTGGTCCTTCTGGCATTTTATCAACCATTAATTTTACTAATGAATCAACATTTTTCCCCTTTAGTGCTGATATTGGTATTAATTCTTCAAAATTATATTCCTTAGAAAACATTTCTAAAGTTTTTGCAACCTTATCATGTGAATTTTCATCAACCTTATTTACAACTAAGAAAACTGGTGCCTTTTGAGCTTTTAAAGCTTCTAATATAAACTTATCTCCTCTACCAATTTCTTCACATGGATTAACTAAAAACAATACTAAATCTACTTCTTTTATTGAATCTTTAGCTGAATTCACCATATATTCACCTAATTTATGTTTAGGCTTATGTATACCTGGAGTATCTACGAAAACTAACTGATAATCATCCCCAGTTAATATAGTTTGAATATTATTTCTTGTTGTTTGAGGTTTATTAGATACTATTGATAATTTTTCCCCCATTATTTCATTTAATAATGTAGATTTTCCTACATTTGGTCTTCCTACTATTGTTACAAATCCTGATTTAAACATTTTATCCTCCTAGCCTTTTAAGTCCTTCTTCGAAAAAACACCTGGAAGTATTTCTTCAAAAGTTTTCACTATATAGTCATTTTCATTCTTTATAATTATTACTGGTATCTTTTCATCTTTAGCAAATTCAGCAATGACCTGTCTGCATATTCCACACGGATAAGTATATGCTTTTATATCACCAACTACTGCTATAGCCTGAATTTCTCTATTCCCTTCATGAACACCTTTAAAAATAGCTGTTCTTTCAGCACAATTTGTTCCACCAAAAGAAGCATTTTCAATATTACTTCCATCATATATTTTTCCATCCTCAAAAAGTACAGCAGCACCTACCTTAAAATTTGAATATGGACAATAAGCTTTTTCCCTTGCTTCTAATGCACTTAAAATTAATTCTCTATATTCCATTCTTATTCCTCCATTTAAATAGTATATCATATATATTAATTTTAATATCTCATAAAAACTAAATATTTATAACTAACTTTATAATTTAAATATAGTAAATATTAATAATGTTAATAAAATTCCTAACACACCACCAACAATTACTTCAAAAACAGTATGAACTTCTGAATCAACCCTACTTTGAGCTGTAATAAATGCCATTAAATAAGCTAATATAATACAAATAGGTTTTTCAGTTATAAGCGAAATAGCTGTTGATATTGAAAATGCCAATGCACTATGCCCACTTGGCATTCCTCCTTTAAGGGGTGTACCTTCACCAAATATAGCCTTAATTATTAATACTGCTAATATAACTATTACTAACGCAATAAAAATCATATATGGCTCTGAATGTTTAATCTTATATACTACCTCATAAGAAAAATTCGATAATTTATCCCAAAACACAATATATCCTACTAACAATGCATTTATTGCTGTTACCAATACAGCTCCTGCCGCAGTGTTTTTAGCCACCTTTGCTAATGGGTGATAATAATTAGTATTTAAATCTACAGCAGCTTCTACTGCTGTATTTACAAGTTCAGCACTAATTACCATTGTAATTGTAATTGCTAATGCTAAAAATTCTGCCTTAGAAATATCAAAGAAAAAACATGCTATAAGTACTCCTATTGAAGCTACAATATGTATTTTCATATTCCTTTGTGTTCTAACAGCATCAATTACCCCATTAATTGCATGATTAAAGCTCTCTAACAACTTTTTCATCTCCATAAATTCACCCTCTTACCATATCTATCTCTTTATATTTAATTTACCTAATATCTCTTCTTCCCTAGTTCTCATTTTAGCTTTATCTTCATCATTCATGTGATCATATCCTAATAAATGAAGTATTGAATGTACTACTAAATAACAAACCTCTCTCTCAAAAGAATGATTATATTCTATACTTTGTTCTTTAGCTCTTTCTAATGATAAAACCATATCACCTAGTACTAATTCTTCTCCATCTAAATATATTTCATTAAATTTTTTATTTTTATAAACATTTTTAAATACCATATTTTCAGGATAATCTAGCATAGGAAAAGATAATACATCCGTTACTTTATCTATCCCTCTCGTTTCATTATTTATTTCTCTTATTTCATTATTATCTACAAACAAAAGTGAAATTTGATATGGGATTGTAACTTCTTCATCTTTTAATGCCACATCACACACTTCATTAATAATATTAATTAAGTCATCTGTTACCTCAATTGAATTTTGTCTATTATCAGTATATAACATACTTTCTCCCTTCCTTATACTTATCATATAATATGTGTACTATTATTGCTTGCGTTTATTCATTATACGTCTTTTATTTGAACTTCGCAACTTATATAAAAAGGGAGGTTTCCCTCCCTTTTTACTCTTTCCCCTTTTCAGTTGGATATTCTATCCTATGATGATAAATACCTTTTAAAACTCTTAAGAAACAAGCTTTAATAACTTCTAGTTCTCTAAATGTTAAATCACACTCATTTAATTGATTAGAGTTCATTTTATCCTTAACAATATTATTTACCATATCTTCAATTTTCTCTAATGTTGGTTCTTGAATTGATCTTACAGCAGCTTCAACACTGTCTGCCATCATAATAATTGCAGCTTCTTTACTTTGAGGTTTTGGTCCTGGATATCTAAAATCTTCCTCTCTTATCTCATCTGGATTCTCACTACTATTTTTTAAAGTATAATAAAAATACTTTACTAATGTAGTTCCATGGTGCTGAACAATCATATCACTTACTACCTTAGGAATATCATATTCCTTAGCTAACTCTAAACCATCCTTAACATGTGAAATTATTATTGTAGTACTTAATGTTGGTGAAATTTTATCATGAGGATTTGTACCTCCTAATTGATTTTCTCCAAAGAAAAATGGCCTTTTGATTTTTCCTACATCATGATAATAGGCTCCTACCCTAACTAACATAGGATTAGCTCCTACCTCTTCCGCTGCAACTTCAGCCAAATTAGCTACCATTACACTATGATGATATGTTCCTGGTGCTTCCATTAATAATCTCTTTAATAATGGATTATTAGGATTAGACAATTCTAATAACTTCATATTAGTAACTAAACTAAAGCTTGATTCTAAAAATGGTAATAACCCCATTGCTAGAATTCCTGAAATAAATGCTCCAAATACAGCTAATATCACATCCAATAATATTTGTTTTATATTATTATATAAAAGTATTCCACTAGATAAAATTACAACAGCAACAGCAGCTGCTACATAAACAGTTGAATATAGTATATCATTTCTTTGACTAATTTTCTTCAATGTAGTTGACGATACTATAGTTGATACAATCCCAATCAAAATCACCTGTGGATCAAATCCAACAATAACTGTTACAAACAATAAATTTAAAGAATTTATTACAATAGAAATCTTTGAATCTAAAAATACAGTCATAAGTATAGGAGCACAAGCTATTGGTATTATAAATAATGATACAAACGTAAATACTCTTGCCGAAATTACTGATAATAAATTTAATAATAAAATTAAAAATACTAATTTTGTATCTATTAAGATTTCTTTCTTTTCTTTTTTTAGATACATATACTGCATTCCTAATACAAATAAAACAAAAAAGGCTAATATTATATAAGTATAAATATAATCTTTACTTAAATCCTCTCCTACAAGGCCTAGTTCTGTCAAAATATTTATTTGTTGCTGAGTAATCGGCTCTCCTTCTTTAACAATAGTTTGATTCTTTTTAATCATCACCTTAGAAACACTTTTTAATGCTTCTTTTACAGCTTCGTCAGTTTTAGACTGATCAAAAAAATAATTAGCTTTAATTTGACTTTCACACATTTCTCTTAAAATAACTTCAATATTTGACTCTAACTCTTGACTCGATAAATAATCATCAACAATTGTTTTTGCTTCTGCTATATCCTCGCTATTATCTTCTTCTATTTGCTTTTCATAACCCTTATCTATAGCAGTTAATGCTATCCATTGTAATTCTGTGTCCTTATCTACATTTAAATCTAGCAAAGTTTTATACTCTGCATCTGAAAGCTTAAATGCATCTATTTTTTTCAACTCACTTATCTTACTTTTTTCGTCTATATCATTACTCTTCAAATTAATTAACTTATCAAAAAAGCTTTTTATATTCTCACTTGCTTCTATTTTAATTTCATTTTTAAGTGTAAATTTTTTTTCTACCTTTGCCGTAACCTCTTGTTCCTTAGCTTTAGTAGCTTCTTCATCAATTATATCTCGTGGTGCTTTAATATCTACTGTTGCAATATCACCTTCATTTAATTTATATCTCCTTGGTGTGACAACGGTCAACATTATAAAATAAATGAAAATAGCTGTAATAGTAAATAAAAATATTCTTTTCCACTTATCCATATGCGCCTTTTTTAAAACATCACTTTTATCTTTCATTTAGTTCACCTTCTCATCTTCCCCTAATTTTAATAGCCTACGGTTTCTTCACTAACTATGTTTTGCTCTACAACAAATACTACCTTTACTAATAAATTCTCTTCATCCTGCATTTCATTATCTATTAATTTATCAACTATCTTTGCATCTCTATTTAAATCATTTAACAATGAGTTTTCTAATTCTTTAACCGAATTTTCAATTGCCTCATCTTGAGATAAATTAATTTCTTTCTCTACTCTCTCATAATATAACACCTTATTAAATATTTTTCCACTCTTTTCTATTTTATCATATTGTTCAAAATCTTTTATAGCCTTTTTCAAGTATATTTTCTTACCAAAAATAGATATATAAATATCACTATCTTTTCTTCCACTTCTTTCTAAAGAAGTACCACTAACTTTTACATTTATAGATTTTTCATAAAACGTATTTGCAATCACTATTCCTCTTGGCGGCAAAATATATTCCCCACCTTCAGCCCCATCAATACCTTCAATTATAACATCACCTGCTTTTACTAATTGACCTGCTTTCACAGCACTTCTTCCAGCAAATGTATATACTCTCTTTATTTCTCCTTCTCTAGTGGCTACAAGATTCCCATATTCATAATTTTCAGCTTGTGGAGGATTAATCTTTTCCTCAACTGTAACTTTTAATGTAGAACCTTCAATCCTTACTCTAAGCCACAATATTTCATTGCTCATATTTTCTAATTTCTTTTCTATCTCTTTTACATCAATAGAATCTTTAGATATCCCAGGCTTTATTCCTATTTCACTTAATTCCTTTCTAATTTCAAATGGAGGAATATTTTTTTGAACTTCTACTTCTATAGACCATATGTAAGTAGATAAATAAAATATTATTCCTAAAAAAAGTACAGATCCAATTGCTAATGACATTCTTTTTTTGATACCACCTAAAAAAAATACAAACCCATTACTTTTTATAATATTTATTCTGCCACCTAAATTTACAATAATCTCCCTAACTTTAGCATAATCCAAATAATCTATTTCTAATACTAGTGTTGCTGCATCTTTTCTTTTTATTTTATATACTCTTATATTTTTACTCCAAAATACATTTAATAATCTTTCGGTATTTACGATTTTAATTTCAACTAATATTTTTCCCTTTTTTATCTTATCAAAAGCCATTTATCATTCACCTCACATATTCAATTGAATCAAAATAACCTTTAATAGTTATTGTAGCTGATGCTATATACAATATTTCAAAACTATTGCCCTTTATTTCTATAGGTGACATATTAGTATTAATCTTTATCCTATCTTTTTCAAATACCATTATTCCTTTGTGATTTTCTATAGTTATTTCATTTCTTCCTATAACAATAATCTTTGGTACATCTAAAATCACATCTTTAGGAAGATCTAGTTTTTCTACTAACATCTCTTTTCCTCTATTAAACTTCTTTTCCATAACTTCTCCCCTTTTTCAAATACTCTCTCATTGTACCTTATGATTTAATTTTAAAGAAAATCACAAAAATAAAAAAAAAGAACTCAATTTACATTGAGTTCTTTTTTTATATTTACTATTTAAATACTCTTTAACAATTTGACTTACAAGATTCTCATCTGCTCTATCTATAACCTTTGGTCTAACTGCTGACATAAGTTTACCCATGTCTTACATGCTATATGCACCCAATTCTGTAGCTGTTCTTTTACAATTCGTAAAATATCTTCTTCACTTAATTGCTGAGGAAGGTAACCTAGCAAGATTCCAAATTAAGATTTATCCTCTTTTATAGAATCCTGTCTATTTCCCTTTTCAAATTCAAGCATTAAATTACATTGCTTGACTTCTTTTGCTAATATCTCTATAACCTTATCGTCCTCAAGCGTAACACCGCAGGTCTTTTTACTAGCAATATGCAGAATATATACCTCTAAAATTAATTCTAAAATCACTTTAAAATTTAATATTTTTCGGTTTTCTTGCAGCCTTCTCTTATTGTTGGCATACTTAAATACCGTTTTTAAAAATTAAAAACTACTTGAATTTTCTCTTTCTTGCAGCTTCTGATTTTTTCTTTCTCTTAACACTTGGTTTTTCATAATGTTCTCTCTTTCTAACTTCTGAAAGAACCCCAGCTCTTGCGCATTTTCTCTTAAATCTTCTTAATGCACTTTCTAGTGTTTCGTTTTCTCCAACTTTGATTTCTGACATCTATTATCCCTCCCTCCGCTAGCTCAAATTAGTATCTTTAACTCAGCTACGGGCTTAATAACACATATTGTATTATACAATAATTATTACGAAAATGTCAATATTATTTATACTATTTTTCTATTAACCCGGTGGCCATTTCAATTCACGTGCACCTAAAACATGAAAATGTAAGTGATTTACTGTTTGACCGCCATCTGCTCCACAATTATTGACAATTCTGTAGCCTGAATCAGCAATATTTAGTTCCCTTACTATTTTATTGATAACCATGAATATGTGTGAAACTATATTGGAATTTTTTTCATCCAATTCATTAGCACTACTTATATGCTCTTTAGGTATAACTAAAAAATGAACAGGAGCAGCTGGACTTATATCATAAAAAGCTAAGACCTTATCATCTTCATATATTTTTTTTGATGGTATTTCACCTGCTACTATTTTACAAAATAAACAATCTCCCATAAACTCACCTCCTTTAACTGAAACTCCAAATTTTCAATTTGTCTAATTGAAGTTACTCCTTCGATTTCAAGAGAAGGAGTTTCCCTTTTAACCAGTTAATAGCTAATAGTTAATAGTTAAAATGAACTATTAACTATACACTCCTAACTCTTAACTATCCTAAACCATGCTTGCTATAGCATAATCTTTTACAGCTTCTTCTATCTTAACATCTACTATTTTACCAGTAATATTAGCTGACATGCAATGTACTATAACTTTAATATAGTTCCTTGTATATCCTTCGTAGAAATCTGGCTTATCTTTAACTTCTTTTTCTATTAATACGTCCATTACTCTTCCAATGAACTTTTCTGTAAATGCATGTTCATTAATGTCATTTAATTCTATTAATGCCTTACTTCTCATTTCTTTAACAGTTCCATCTAATTGGTTTGGCATATCAGCTGCCTTTGTTCCCTTTCTTGGGCTATATTTAAATACATGAGTTTTAGTTAAATGAATTCTCTTTAAATATTCATATGTTTCATTAAATTCCTCTTCTGTTTCTCCTGGGAATCCAACAATTACATCTGTTGAAATAGATACATCAGGTAATGTTTTTCTTAACATATTAACTGATGCTTCATATTCTTCAGCAGTATATCTTCTATTCATTCTCTTTAGTGTTGCATCACATCCACTTTGAAGAGATAAATGGAAGTGTGGACATAATTTTTTAAATCCTTTAATCTTTTCAACTACTTCATCAGTAAAGAATGCAGGTTCAATAGATCCTATTCTTATTCTTTCTATTCCATCAATCTTTTCTATTTCTTCTATTATGTTAATTAAATTTATATTACCCTCTAAGTCTAATCCATAAGAAGCTGTATGTATTCCTGAAAGTATTATTTCCTTAAATCCATGAGCTGCAAGTTCTCTAACCTCTGATAACACCTTATCAGGATCCTTTGAGCAAACAGAACCTCTTGCATAAGGTATTGTGCAGTATGTGCAAAATCTATTACATCCATCTTGAATTTTTAAAAATGCTCTTGTTTTATCTTGATAATCTTCGATTTTTAAATCTTCGAACTTTTTATTTTGAAGTACTGGTTGTACGTGAACCTGTGGTTGCCCTTCATCTTTAGCTTTATTAACGTAATATACTACATCGCCCTTATTTCTCGTACCTAAAACTACATCTACTCCAGGTATTTCAGAAACTTCTTTTGGTGCCATTTGAGAGTAACATCCAACTGCTGCAATTATTGCATCTGGATTTGTTCTTCTAGCTCTACTTATTATCTGTCTAGATTTTTTATCTCCCATATTAGTAACTGTACAAGTATTTATTACATACACATCTGAAAATTCATTAAAATCTACAACTTCATATCCTTCTCTAATGAATTTTTCAGCCATAGCTTCTGACTCATACACATTAACTCTACAACCTAATGTAGCAAATGCAACTTTCATTAATCATTTCCTCCTAAATCACTTAGCTCATATTGTATTAACGCTGTTGCAACAAACCCAGCCGTTTCAGTCCTTAATATTCTTTTTCCAAGGGTTACTATATGAGCACCTTTTTCTTTTAGCTTTTCTATTTCTTCTTCTTCAATTCCGCCTTCTGGCCCTACAAATATTCCAACACTTTTTATATCGCTAGCCTTTTCTTCACTTCTGATTTTGTTTATTAAAGTCTTAACACCAAAATTTTCTGCATTTTCGTAAGGAACTATAAATAAATCTAAGTCATTTATTTTTCCTAATACATCTTCAAATTCCAAAGGCTCAATTACTCTTGGAACAATACTTCTTTTACTTTGCTTTGCAGCCTCAAGTGCAATTCTATTTAATCTATCTAATTTTTTAAACTCACCTTTTAATTTAACATCTACTCTATGAGTAATTGTTGGTATAAACTCTGTTATCCCTAATTCTGTACCTTTTTGAACTATCAAATCCATCTTTTGAGACTTTGGAAGCCCTTGAAATAAATAAATTTTAATATCACTTTCATTATTTAAGTCAAGCTTTTCTATTATTTCAAGTAACACCTCTTGTTTACTTACATTTGTAACTTTCGCTAAATATTCTGCTCCCTCACAGTTATTTAATACTACTTTTTCACCTTCTGAAATTCTAAGCACTTTATATATATGCTTTACATCATCACCTATGATTTTAGCTACATCTCCATTAATTAATTCTTTTGGAGTAAAAAATTTATGCATTATTTTATTCTCTCCTAAAAACTATTTTAACTTGGCAACTATACAGTTCCATTCACCATCTCTATTTTTTTCCATAACTTCAAATCCAGTTGCTTCAAGCTTCTCACAAACCATATCAACTCTATCATGTATTATACCTGATGTAATAAATACACCACCATCTTTAAGTACTCTTTTAACATCATCAGTTAATATACAAATTATTTCAGCTAAAATATTTGCAACAACTATATCTGCTTTTCCATCTATAACTTCAACTAAATTTCCATGAAGTATTTCTATATTTTTTAACTTATTATATCCTACATTCTCAATAGAAGACTCTACTGCTACAGGATCCAAATCTACTCCTACAGCTAATTTAGCTCCTAATTTTGCAGCTGCAATCGCTAATATTCCAGAACCACATCCAACATCAAATACAGTACTATCTTCTTTAACATACTTTTCTAATGATTGAATACACATTCTAGTAGTTTCATGTGTACCTGTACCAAAAGCCATTCCTGGATCTAAATCAACTACTAATTCACCATCTTTAGCTTCATATTCTTCCCAAATAGGTTTAACTACTATTTTTTCTCCAACCTTTGTAGGCTTATAATATTGTTTCCATGTATTTGCCCAATCTTCTTCATGCATTTTTTCATGCTCAACCTTAGCTTCACCTAAGTCAAGACCCATTTCTTTAAGCTCTGTTAATCTTTCATTAACATACTCTAAAACATCTTCAATATTATCTTCTTCTGCAAAATAAGCTTTTACAACTGCAACCTTTCCTTTATGTTCTAAAACATTTATATCTGCAAAATCCCAAGTTAATGGTCCTTGTTCTCTTCCTAAAATATCCTCTGGATCTTCTATTGCAACCCCTTTGCAATCTAAGCTATAAAATATTCCTGATATTGGTTCTAATGCCTCACTCTTAGTTATTACTCTAACCTCTATCCATGTTCCATCCATCTATGAATCATCCTTTCAAATCTTTTCTCTTTGACTAATACTATATTTTACACATATGTTTACATAAAGTCTATAGAATTTTATATAGAAAAAGGATAACTATGAATTATTTATTTATAGTTATCCACTATTTATCCTTTTCAAGCAACAATATCTTTATTACTTTTCTTACTTTTTATGAACCTAGCTTTTCTTATCATTTTATCATTAGCCATATTATACGTAATTGCTCCTGTACATACAAATATTATCCCTAACTGTGGTGCATATAATGTACAATCAACAATTCCTTGAATAATTACCATAGCATTTATAGATGCAATTAACGGTAACAACTTATTATGCTGCTTATATAATTTTATCATATCTCTATATAAATTTAGTTTCACATATAAATAAATTCCTAATCCTACTACACCTACACCAACTAAAAAAGCAAGCCATAAATTATGTGGATGAATTAAAAATGAAATAATTTTATTTTGTAAAGTAGGATCATCTTTAAAAATAAAATTTGATCCATGTTCAAATGTTCCAAGCAAACCCCACCCTAAAATTGGTTTTACTAAAAACATCTGAATTGCACCTTTCCATATTCCAACCCTTGAATTAAATGATGTTACAATTTCTCCTATAGGCGTTGTTTTTGCAACTTTATTCTGAACTGTCATAAATAAAATTGCCAATATACTTACTGTCATAGAAATAGCAATTAATCCTTTAAAATCTTTTTTTTCCTTCATCAAGTAATATATAAATATTCCACCTACTAATGCTATAAAAGCACCTGATGATTCCGTTAACATCAATGCTATCACTATTAAAACAATTATAATATTATAAGTTACCCCTTCACTTTTATCCTTTTTTGTACCTTTAAGATAAAATATTATTAAAATTATATTACCAAACCATGCACCTGTCATATTAGGATTTCCAAAGGAACTAAAAATCCTATGTTCTGGCATTCCAACTAATGTAAATGCTATTTTTTCTATAATGCCTCCTATAGCAGCAATAGTGCTCAAATATACCGTTGTTTTTAATACTGTATTAATTCTACTTACTTTAACAAAATAATTCTGAGCAAATATACATAATGCAAAATACAATAAGAAACCAAATGATGCTATAAAAGATAAAATACTTTTATTTACTATTCCACTAACCATAGAATATATAAACAAACAGAACAACCCTATATTCCAATAATTCATTTCTACTTTTATCTTTCCTTTAATCAATAAATTCACAGCAAATACAGCTGGTATAATAGCTGTAAAAGGTGAAAAAACTATCATAATAATATAATATATCATAATTTACCACCAACTCTTATTATTTACAAAAAAAAACATATAACTGAATAAGTATACACATAATAAATATTTAATTCAAAACCCCTAGATATCTTTTCAATAAATTTTTCTAATAAATATTAATATATAATTAGTATCTCCATTTAATTATTTTATTTATAAAAAAATACTTTCGTTTACATATACTTAACTGATAATAAAGTTGTTATAAATTAAATACATTTAATTTTTTATTACTTATATATATTTTTCAATTTAATCTTTTTATATACCTAATAGTTACAGTTTTATTTATATTATGGTAAAATTTTATAATAATTATTAAGTTAGGAGGTTATTAATTTGTCACATATAGTTGCTAAAGAAGCCTTTAAATCTTTAGAAGATAGATTAAACAAATTCCCTCAAGGTGTTCCACCCTCTGAAACACTTTATAAAATCTTAAGTGTTTTATATACTGAAGAAGAAGCTGCACTAGTAGCTAAACTTCCAATTAGACCTTTCGATATTTCCATGGCAAGTAAAATTTGGAATGTATCCCTTTCAGAGGCTGAATTTATGCTTGAATCTTTGGCTAGTAAGGCTTTAATTTTAGATACGGAATATAATGGTGAAAGAAAATTTGTAATTCCACCTCCAATGGCAGGTTTTTTCGAATTTGCACTTATGAGAGTCCGTGGTGATATTGATCAAAAATTACTGTCTAAACTCTTTTATCAATATCTCAATGTAGAAGAAGATTTTATTAAAGATTTATTTCTAGGAACAGAAACTAGATTTGGTCGAGTTCTTATATCAGAAGATATTTTACCAGAAACCATAGCTTCAACACCAACTCCTGAAAACTCACTATATATTTTAGATTACGAACGTGCCACCTATTTAATAAAAAATGCAAAACATATTTCTTTAAGCATGTGTTATTGTAGGCATAAAATGCATCACTTAGGTAAAGATTGTAGTAAGCCTATGGACACTTGTTTAACATTTGATTCAACAGCTTATTCATTAATAAAAAATGGTTATGGAAGGAAAATTGATTCATCAGAATGTATAGATATTTTAAATATGTGTTATGAAAATAATTTAGTTCAATGTGGAGAAAATGTTAGAAATGAAATTTGCTTTTTGTGTAATTGTTGCTGCTGTTGTTGCGAAGGTTTAAAGGCTGTAAAAAAATATGGTGCTTTACACCCAATAGCAACTACTAACTTCCTTCCATACGTTAACAATGATGCTTGTATTGGTTGTGGCAAATGTACTAAAATATGTCCAATTGAAGTAATATCATTAAAAAACAAAAAAGCAAGTATTGATGAAAGTATCTGTTTAGGTTGCGGTGTATGTGTTCGAAATTGTCCTACTAAAGCAATAAAACTAAAGACTAGATCACAAAGAATATTAACTCCCGCAAACACTACTCACCGAGTTATTATTCAAGCTATTGAAAAAGGAAATCTTCAAAATTTAATTTTTGATAATCAAGCTTTTGCCAGTCATAGATTTATGGCCTCTGTTTTATCAACTATTTTAAATGCTAATCCAATAAAGCAAGCCCTTGCAAGTAAACAATTTAAGTCTATCTACTTAGATAAATTGATTAGTAAGAAATATAAATAAAAAAACACCTTCACCTCTTTTAATAATTAAAACTTTCTGATTAAACTATTTAATTTTCTTTAACAAAAATACTCAAAGATTTTAGTATTTCACAGCACTAAAACCTTTGAGTATTTTTTATTTGTATTCTGCTATTAAAAACTTAGTTTTTATACCTTGAGCTGTAAACATTTCTTCATGTTCAGTAGTAACATTTCCTTCAAATCCACTAGAATGTAAATCATATGTAATATATTTAATTTCTAAATTTGATTCTTTAAAGTATTCAAGTGATTCTTCAAATAATTCATCATCATCTGTTTTAAACCAAATTTCTGCTCCATGTTTTAAAAACTTCTTATACTTTTCTAGCTGTCTTGTATGTGTTAATCTTCTTTTCTTATGTCTATCCTTTGGCCATGGATTACAGAAGTTTATGTATATTCTTTCTATTACATCTTTTTCATCTAACATTTCATCTATTAATAATATTTCCTGAGACATTAAGGCCACATTATTAATTTCATGTCCTACCTTTTCATAAGCTGCTTCAATATTTCTTTTAGCTAAAACTAAAACTTCATCCTTTATATCAACTGTTATATAATTAATATCTGGATTTTGTGAACCATGAACTGCCATAAATGTTCCTTTTCCACAACCTAACTCCATATAAATTGGGTTATCATTTTTAAAAAACTCTTTCCATCTTCCTTTATATTCACTTGGCTTTTGTATAAAAAAATTACATCCTTCTAATTCTGGTCTTGCCCAAGGCTTTCTTCTCATTCTCATAATTATGTTCACTCCAAATCATTCATTAAGTTCATAGATTAATTATACAGATAATTTCTTTTATTTCAACTAAATTACTTATCACAACTTTATGACATTATATTATTTAAAATAAAAATCCACAATATATCTATTATTAATAGATATATTGTAGATTTTAAACATAATATCTTATCTAATGGCCAAACATTATTAATTTATATATATTTATGTTAAAGTTAAGAATATACTAGCCTCTAGACAATGAATTATAACCTTGATATAAAGCTAAGCACTCATCTCAATATTATAATTCAATTTATAAATTTATACTTAAAATATTGATTAGCAATTATATTTTTCTACTAAAGCTTTAAATTCATCTTCATTGCTATTTATATAATCACCAAATGCTCTATTAGCTTCATTTAATTTATTACCTAGCTCACAAATGAACATTGGTATATCTTTTCTAGCTATATCACCATAAGCTTTACCAAGTCTTGTTTCTCCTTCTACACAGTTTCCATTTACATAAATTTCATAAACTTCTTGTACAACATCATTGATTCTTTTCTTTTTACCAGTGAATCCTATTTCACTAATTTGGTGAACCCCACAAGAGTTTCCACATCCTGAAAAATGTAGTTTAGGTAATAAATCCGTATTAGAAATTTTTTCTTTAACATAAGATAGTACTTCACTTAAAGCAGCTTGGCTTTCAGCTATACCTATTTGACATGTAGGTACCCCTATACATGAAACACTATATTCAAAATCATTTGAACCTCCAATATGGTTAGTTAACTCTAATAACTCTTCTGCTTCTTTTCCATTTAAATTTCTAAAATACACACCTTCAGTCATTGATAGTCTTATTTCTGGATTATCAAATTTACTTAAAGTTTCATATATCGCCTTTAAGTCATTTACTTTAATTTGTCCGCCTACTGGATGTACATATACACTGTATAAACCACATTGCTTTTGTTCTACTAATCTACTATTTGAGATATTAGTTTTTATTCCAGCTTTATTATATTCTGTAGCCTTACAATCAACCTTATAATTACACTCTGATTTTACTTCATCTACATATTTTTTATATTCAGAAATAAAACCTTCTTCCCCTAATTTGTCAACAATATATCTTATACGAGCTTTAGCTTTATTTTCATAATTTCCTTCAGCTTTAAATAATCTAACCATTGCTTCTACATAATTTAAAACTTCAGATGGTTCAATTAATTCAGGATATAATAATGCAACCTTAGGATTTCTTCCAAGACCGCCTCCTAAATACACTCTAAAATAATCTTTTCCATCTTTCCTAACAGCTAAGAAACCTAAATCTTGTATTGTACAATGTGCTGTATCACTTGAACCATTTGAAAAAGATACTTTAAGCTTTCTAGGTAATTTGTAAGTAGTTATTCTTTCCATAAAATATTCACCAGTTGCTAAAGCATATGGAGTAGGATCAAATGCTTCATCCTTATCTACTCCAGACAATGGAGATAACGCAACATTTCTTGGGAAATTCCCACCTGCACCTCTTGTATATATATCATTTTCTAATGCATCATTCATTAAATTACATACATCATCAATTGAAATACCATGATATTGAATAGCTTGACGCGTAGTAAAATGTAATCCTCCTAATTTATATTTATCTGCCCAATCACATATTAATTTAAATTGAGGCATAGTAATTATCCCTGATGGTATTCTAAGTCTAATCATAAATTCTTTTCCACCACGATGAGCATATACACCCATACCGCCTGATTGACCTTTAAAATCCATTACAGATATTTCTCCATTTACAAACTTATGACCGACTTTTCTAAACTCTTCAATTTCCGGTAAAAGCACTTTTTTTATATCTTTCATCTTATCACCTCAT
>OLNJ01000259.1_pt1 | contig 49638 bp, 47 predicted proteins | sample 1672191 | NCBI WGS metagenome assembly OLNJ01 (sample SAMEA3136657, study PRJEB25190) | human gut metagenome | biome: human gut; feature: human-associated habitat; material: faeces | place: Austria | collected 2013
TTATCTAACCAGTATTATGGATTTATATTCCAGAAAAATCATTGCCTGGACACTTCCTAAAACACTGGAAGTATCTTGCGTGATTGAAACAATAAATAAAGCTAAAGCAAGACGTAAAATCAAAGAACCATTGATTCGGCATTCCGATCGTGGCAGCCAGTATGTATCCAAAGAATACAAGTGTGATTATAGCTTTTACAAAGAGATATGCTCTGAAGAAGATGAAATTTTAATTTCAGAAATGTCATATAGCTATGAAGAAATTTGTAATGTAATTTGCCGGTGTGATTTATTGATAAGTATGCGATATCATGGAGCGTTGTTGGGACTATTAAATCATGTGAAAACACTAGCGCTTCTTTATGATCAACATGCACACTACTATAATAAAATGACGGATTTGTTTGAAAAATTTGATGCAAAGCAAAATCTATTTACAACAATAGAAGAATTGAAGAAAGCTATTGATGATGTGAATTCTATTGCTCAAGAAGAAAAGGAAATAGATAATTCAGCCTATGACTGGATAATTAATCAAATTTCTTGTGATATAAAAAGTGGGAATTTATATAAAGATTAAATTGTTCATCAAAATAAACGATTAGCAGATTGTTCAAAAGTGATATTTAAGATGTCATGGCGGGATATAGAGCATCCAGTTGTCAATTTCATAAAAGTTCTTCGTTTTTTTCGAAAGATTTTGAAATTGAAATAGAAATGATTATCTGTGCAGTAGAAAATATGCTTGTGGAGAATGTTATTATTGAATATCGAGATAGGCCAGAAGGAAGCAAATCAAAATTCAATATGTATTCAGACGAAGTGAAGATACTTGTGACAATAGCATGTTTATACAAAAATAGCAAGCCGTTCCATTTTTTGAAATTTAGGCATTGTTCTTATTGTTGATTGCTACTGTTATATTTGTACTAATACTTGTAATATGTTTTAAAATGGGACTTGTACAAAACTCTCTACGTTAATAGTGAGTGGTTTTATAGCTTTGGTATCAATACAACCATTTTTCGCAGGGCTAATTTTGAGTACGATTGTAGAAAAAGAATGTTAGAATTTTGAGTTTAAACTTCAAATGGTAAGTCAAGAAAAGAGAGAAAAATAAATGAAAAAGAGAAATGGATTAATAGGACAAATTATTAAATTTGGATTTGTGGGAGGAACGGCCTTTGTAATAGATGCCGGTCTCTTGTTTTTACTGACGGAATTTTTCGGGATACATTATCTTGTTTCTGGAACGATATCGTTTATAGCATCTGTAGTTTATAACTATATTTTAAGCATTAAATGGGTGTTTGATGCAAAAAAAGATAATAATAAAACAACAGAGTTCATTGTATTTATTATTCTCAGTGTAATAGGTCTGGGAATAAATCAGTTTTTTATGTGGATTTTTGTTGATAAATTATCAATTTATTATATGATTTCGAAGATTATGGCAACTGTAATTGTTATGATATACAATTTTATTACTAGAAAATACTTTATAGAAGGCAAAGAGGAAAATATATTATAGTGTGGAATCAGGACTTAAAGAGCTATTTAACCCTAGAGCTATAAATATAAGTTGGTGTTAGAGTTTCCCATGATGAAGTGTGAAGCTGTGTCAAAAAGATTAAAGAGGTAAGTATGTTAGGAGAAATAGTAAAAGGGAAGGGAAAAAATTTGGCTAAAAAATGATTTACTTACTACTTGCATTGATGTCAGTTATAACACTAAATGTAATTATAATGGACGAGTCTATTAGAATGTCAAATAGTATATTTTCGATAGTTGTTATTGTGTGGAGTCATTATACAATAAAATGTGCCTTAATATCCGACAAAGATGAACAATATCTTTTTGAAATTATTATGGGATTGGGCTTTTCTTATCTTTGACAATAGGGAATAATTTGCAAAGTAGTGATTACACTATGATTGCTTCGTGGAGAACGTGGGTGAAATTTATTGGTCTTTCACCAGTGGTAATAGCTTTGTTTCGTATTCTGAAAGTAACGGTGAAAAAGTGGTGTATAGTGCTTGAAGGAGAGAAAAAATTAAAAGAATATATTTTTGGATTTGTTGGATTTTAATCTTTTTATGTTGGCTTCCTGTTTTTCTTGCGGCGTGGTCTGGAATTTACGCTTATGATGCAATAACTTAAACTTCTGAATTTTTCAAGGGTAAAATGAGTGGTCATCATCCAATTGCGCATATCGTGTTGTTGGGGGTATTTCTGTTGGAGAGAAGTTGTTTTGTACATATGAAAGCGGAATGGCTATATATACTATTATTCAAATGTTGGTGCTATCGTCAGTATTTGTATATGTGGTTAGCAAGTTGAGAAGTTGGGGAATCCCCAATTTGTTGATAGGAGTGTGCTTGCTCTATTATATGCTGGTTGCGATACATGGTGTTTTGTCTATAAGTGCGACAAAAGATGTTATTTTCACGGCATTGTTTACTTTGGTGGAATTTGGCAAAAAACCTGAGCAGTTTGTGAAATCGTCTTTACGGATACTTCGATTTGTATTAGTTGTATTTTTGATGTCAATATTCCGTAATAATGGAATATATGCTTTTGTGGTTGTAATTCCTTTTGTTATTCATTGTGGGAAGAGATATTGGAAAAAACTGGTGGTTATATGTATGATATGTGTGGCGCTATATGGGATGTATAGTGGACCAATCAGTAAAACACTTCATGTTACATCTGGGAATTTTAGAGAAGCATTAAGTGTGCCAATTCAACAGTTATCAAGAGCAATGTTATATAATGAAAAGGAGTTGTCAGAAGAACAAAAAATGAAATACAGAAACTAATACCGGATTATAAATCGTATTCTTCAAGAATATCTGATTCAACTAAAGGGACATTTAACACTGAGGAGATGGAGAAAAATAAAATAGGATTTCTTAAGTTGTGGCTAAGTGTAGGATTAAAATGCCCGGTGACATATGTTGATGCTTTTCTAAGCAACAATATAGGGTTTTGGTATACCGATATGATGTATCCAGATCCGTCAGCCTTTCATGCATATATAGAGTGGGAGAATACTCCATACTGGTGGCGAATATAGTATTGCAGATTCTCACTTATTAATTGCAAGAGAAAGTAAGTTGCCTTTTTTAAATGAAGTATTTCATAAATGGGCTTATAGAGTATTGCACCAGAAAGTGCCCGTTGTGTTTATGGTTTTTAATATTAGTATTTATGTGTGGATTTTATTAGGAACATTAGTGGTATGTATATTGTGTGAAAAATGGATGTATATGCCGGCGTGTATGATATTGTTTGGTTTATGGATAACATGTCTCTTATCTCCGGTTGTGTGGATACGATATGGTCATCCATTAATGACCTGTATGCCACTATTATTGTATATGGTGATGTCATATTTTAAAGATTGAATTAATAAAGGTTAAGGGAAGTATGTTGTGAATTTAATTTGAACAGGTAGGATATATTGCATACAATGAGAAAAGATTTATTATTTTTATTGATATTTTTATAGTAAACAATCGGATATAGAAGCAATTAATCAGTTTTTGGCTAAAAAAGAGATTGTAGTTACGTAATAGTAGACATAAGTGGGAGATGTAATATTTTGCTTCCCCTCCCTTTTAAGGTGTTTGGTTAAATCCATTTTGAAATGTTGAAAAATAGGGAAATATATACTATAATGAACCAGATGGATTTTGAATATTGAATGGAGTAGTTATAGATGAAACAACAGAGAAGAAGCTTAGAACCATATAAGCGCCTTATTCGCTTTTTTACAGTAGCGGTATTAGTGGCTGCTTTGACTGCAGTTTTTATTTTTGTTTTTAAAAAGTATTATAACTGGGGAATTGTGTTCCCATTTTATTATAAAGGTTATTGGTTAATGGGGGCTTTTTATGCATTTTTCTATTCCATATTCATTCATCTTTTTGGAGGAATGAAAGTTGGATACTTGAGAATGAGCAACCTGTCCCTGTCACATGGTCTTGCTGCTATGTCAGCAAATATAACCATATATCTTGAAACAGTGCTTTTATCAGTTCGTTTTGTTACATTGTGGCCGATTGTATTGTTAACATGTATAGATATGCTGGTTATTTTAGTATGGGTTATATGGTCGGCAAAGTTGTTTCGAAAATTATTTCCTCCAAGAAATGTATTGCTTTTATATCAAGAATATGATCCGATGCCACTTTGGAAAAAAGTAGAAACGAGAAGTGACAGATATCACATAAGAGAGTCTTATAATGTGGATGAAGAATGGAGCATGGTAGTTCAAAAAATAAGGGACTATGATGCGGTATTGTTGTGTGATATTCATTCTGAAATAAGAAATCGCCTGTTAAAGTATTGTTATGAATTAGGGATTCGAGTGTATTTTACTCCGAAAATATCAGATATTATTATTCGGAGTTCGGAGAATAATCATTTATTCGATACACCGTTGCTATTAGCAAGGAATGAGGGATTGACTTTTGATCAGCGAATTATGAAAAGAGCATTGGATGTTATAGTATCTTCAGTGGCGCTATTGATTACATCACCGGTGATGTTGATGGCTGCGCTGGCAATCAAATTATATGATCACGGACCAATATTTTTTATGCAGGACAGATGTACGATTAATGGTAAAGTATTCAGGATTCATAAATTTAGAAGTATGATTGAAGATGCGGAACATGATGGAGAAGTTATTCCGGCTACAGAAGATGATGAAAGAATCACTCCAATAGGTAAATTTATTCGGAAGACAAGATTGGATGAGCTTCCACAGTTTATTGATATATTAATGGGAAACATGAGTGTCGTCGGACCAAGGCCGGAACGGGTAGAGCATGTGGAACAGTACACAAAGGAAGTGCCGGAATTCAAATATCGTATGAAAGTAAAGGGTGGACTTACTGGATATGCGCAAATATATGGAAAATATAATACCACGGCATACGACAAGCTGAAGTTGGATTTGATGTATATTCAAAATTACTCTTTATTAATGGATATAAGATTAATCATCATGACAATTAAGATTATATTTATCAAGGAAAGTACAGAAGGTTTTGAAGACCATACTGAAGATTGAGGTGTGTAGTGAGAGAATATTATAAAAAAATATATAAAGGAGACAAACAGTCTTTTATGAAGGGGCTTGAAGAAGATATCGTTCAAGAAAAACGTAAATGTGTGGTGACTGCAAATCCGGAGATATTTATGTTAGCGGATCGTATACCTGGAGTGAGAGAACTTTTGATATCTGAAGATACAGAGATTGTTGCAGACGGAATAGGAATTATATTGGGTGGTAAAAAGTTGAATTACCACATGAAAGAGCGAATCCCGGGTGTGGAGATATGTAGTGAATTGTTGTCTTGGGCGCATAAGAAACACAAAAGCTTATATTTATTTGGCGCGAAACCGGAAGCTGTTAAGACGCTTGTAAGAAAAGTGCAGAGGCAGTATTCTGGAATTCGACTTTGTGGATATGAGAATGGCTATGTGAAAGATAAAGACCAGGTGTTTAAAAGAATTGCTGAATTGAAACCGGATATAATTCTTGTTGCATTAGGTGCGCCTAAGCAAGAACTATTAATACAAAAACATAAAGATAAGCTGGAAAAGGGGATTTTGATAGGTGTGGGTGGAAGTTTTGACGTGTTAAGCGGGATGAAGAAGCGTGCGCCTAAATTTTTTGTGAAATGCAACTTGGAATGGTTGTATCGTATTGCAACAGAACCAAAGAGGTTAAAAAGATTTTGGAATAATAATATTAAGTTTTTGTTTGCTATAAGAAAGGAAAAGCATGAGTAATCTTATTGGAAAGATTAAACAAAAGGGAATAAAGAAAAGTATTCGAATGATTTCTGTTAAAATGAAAAAGCAGGAAAAACGCAGTGCGGAAAGATTGTCAACTAGACGTAAAAATGCTGTTGAAGAGATATTTAGTCAGAGTTTTGATTCAATTATTATTTTTGAAAATCATTTTGGCTATTATAATATTATGCTTCAGAGACCACAGCATATTACACGGGAGCTGTGTGATGAGAGTACTTTAGTGTTATATAATTCTTATTATGATATAGACTATAAGAACGTAGATAGAATAACTAAGATAAAAGAGAATTGTTATATTCTAGATATGTATTATTATCGCAATACTATTTTGGAAAGGTTAAGAAAAATTGAAAAAAACAAATTTTTGATGGTGTATTCTACGGATACTGTGCCATGCTCAAGGATTAAGCAATATAAGGAAGAAGGATTTAAAATTCTATATGAATATGTAGATGACATCAATCCGGATTTGATTTCTCCTAAGAAATTATCCATGATTACAGAAAGACATGATATGTTGGTGAAAGCTGAAGAGGTTTTTGTAGTCGCTACAGCAACAAAATTATATGAGAATGTTTTGAAATTGAATGAAAAGGCAAAAGTGGCTTTGGTTTCCAATGGTGTAGAGTGCAAGAAGTTTTCTCCGGATATGAAAACAAACGATGAAGAATATTTGTCATGGCTTAAAGAAGAAAGTATTAAAATTGGTTATTATGGAGCATTAGCAAGCTGGGTGGATTACAACTTGTTAAAAAAATTGGCAGCAGATGAGAAAATACAGATTATCCTTATCGGGGTAGAACATGATGGAACATTACAAGAAAGTAATATATTAAGTTTACCCAATGTTCGTTATTTTGGTAAAAAGTCATATGAAAAACTGGCAGGATACGCTCATTTTTTTGATATATGTATGATTCCATTTGTGGTAAATGAGATTACGGAAGCTACATCTCCTGTTAAATTATTTGAGTATATGGCTATGGGAAAACCGGTTATTACGACACCTTTACCGGAGTGTAGAAAATATGATGTTGTAGAAATTGCCGCTACAGCAGAAGAATTTCATGATAAAATATATGAGATAATAAATAGAAAACAAGAAGAAACTTATGAACAGCGTTTAATTGCATGTGCAAATGATAATGATTGGTCAGCAAAAGCAACAGAACTTAGAAAGCTTGTATTAAAGGGGCTATGAGATGAAAGATAAACTTAGCAAAGTAAAAAATCTGGTAAAGAAATATGGATTCCTTGGAACTGTAAAAAAAGTAATCGGGTATGTTTATTCCAATTATATTGTCAGGATTTCTTTGTTAGAGCGTGTATATGTGTTTTTTAATAAAAAAGAGATTGAAAGACGTGTTCAGAAGATATTTGAGAAAGAAGAGTTTGACAGAATTGTAGTTTGGAGAAGTTCTTTCGGGTGGAATGTACCTTTATATCAGAGGCCACAGCACATTTTCAGCAATTTTGCAAAGCAGAAAACATTGGTTTTTTATGAAGTGACAAGATTTACTGATGATGTAAAAAGGATTAAGCGGCAATCAAAGAACTTATACCTTGTGAATTTTATGAATAAAGCTTTTTCACAGTATGTATTTCAGGCAATCGAAGCTTTAGATGTGCCGAAATATGTACAATTCTATTCTACAGATTGGACATTGACAAAAGAGCAAATTCAAGATTATAGGAGAAGAGGATATAAAGTTGTATACGAGTATATTGATGACTTGAATCCGCATCTTGCAGGAACAGATGAACTTCCGGTGAATGTAAAAGAGAAGTATGAAATGGTTATGAATGAAACAGAGTCCATCGTTGTTGTAACTGCAGATGCTTTGCAACAGGATGTACTTGAAAAACGTGGACATACACATTTGGTATATTCAAGTAATGGCGTGGATTATAATCATTTTCATTATGGCATTGATAAAAATTATGAATTAGAAAGTGAATTCAAAGATATTCTTGATAAAGAACAACCGGTTATCGGGTACTACGGTGCCTTGGCAAAGTGGTTTGATTATAATTTGATAAAGTATCTTGCAGACACGGGGAAATATCAAATTATTTTGTTTGGAATCAAGTATGATGATTCTTATGAAAAAGCCGGTCTTGATAAAAGAAATAATGTGCATTTTTTAGGTTCTAGAGATTATGCGGTTCTGCAGAATTATGCAGACAAGATGGATGTCTTAACGATACCGTTTTTAATTAATGATATTACAAGGGCTACATCACCGGTAAAATTATTCGAGTATATGGCGCTGAATAAACCGATTGTTACAACTGATATGGATGAATGTAGAAAATATGAGTCAGTTCTCATAGGTCACGATTATGAGGAGTTTGAGAAACAGCTTGATAATGCATTAGAAATGAAAAAGGATGAAACATATATGGCGTTGTTGGATAAGGAGGCACTGGATAATACATGGGAAGCAAAAGCCAGATTAATCGTAGAAGAAATGCAAAGATACGAAGACGAAGAAAAATAATAGGGATACTTACAGCAGTTTTATCTTTACTTATCTGTATATCTATTATATTATTTATTAGTAAGTTTGTTCTTGATAAAGCTACAGAAGAAAAAGATGTCGAGGAGCAGACGGAAGATTTAACTGTTGGGGATAAGAAGGAGAAAGAGCGGCAGAAAATGGAAGAGGAAAATGGTGAGGTGGAACGTGTCAAGCCTGATTTAAGTCAGGGTACAGCAGACTCGATTCCAATTTGTATGTATCATTATGTTTATGAGAATAGTAATCCTCCGGAAAAAATAGACGCTAATTTTATAGAAGTAAATGTGCTTGAAGAAGAATTAAAATATTTGAAAGAGAATGGGTACTATTTTCCGACGTGGGCAGAAGTGAGAGAATTTATTGATGGGAAGATTGAGTTGCCCAAAAAGAGTATAGTTTTGACTTTTGATGATGGACCTATTTATATTGAACTGGCAGTTCCGCTTCTAGAAAAATATGGGATACAGGCGACATCTTTTGTAATTACGAGTTACTATGACAGCAAGGAAATGCTGGATGGTTATAGAAATAAGAACCTATATTTTGAATCGCATTCCCATAATATGCATCGAGGCGGTGGAAATATAGGACATGGAGGAATCTTCCCGGCATTATCTAAAGAGGAAGCGTTACAAGATTTGCGGCAATCGATAGAATATTGTGGCAGTGGAGAAGCATTTGCTTATCCATTTGGAGACCATACAGTAGAATGTGAACAGGTATTAGAAGAAGCGGGATTTTTATGTGCAGTAACAACAGAAGCAGGAAAATGTTCACCAGGAGCTGCTCCGTATGCGCTTCCGCGAGTACGTATGTCAGGTGGACAGACCTTGGCTGAATTCATAAAAAAGATACAGTAATAGAAAGGGTAATTAATTATGGCAAAGCGCAGACCACATAGAGGTAGAAGACGTGGTAGAAGAAAAGGAAACTGGTTCAAAAGGTTAAGTGTTGGAAAGAAAATTGCTGTTTGTTTAGGAAGTCTGATACTATGCCTGTTGGCAAGCGGTGTTGTCTATGCAGCATCTAAGTTGGGGAAATTGGATACGCAGGAAATCCCGAAAGAGGACATTGTAATTAATGCAGATGTTCAGGAAAAATTGGCGGATTTAGGAGATGGATATCTCAATGTCGCATTGTTTGGTGTGGATTCAAGACAAGGTGATCTGGAAAAAGGAACTCGTACGGATTGTATCATTGTTGCTAGTTTAAATAAAAAAACAAAAGAAGTTCGAATGGTTTCAGTATATCGTGATACTTTGCTGGATTTGTCAGAAGGGACTTTACAAAAGTGTAATGCGGCATATAGCTTTGGTGGTCCAGCACAAGCCATTAATATGTTGAACATGAATCTTGATTTAGATATACAGAATTATGTTACAGTAGATTTTGCAGCAATTGCAGATGCGATTGATTTGCTTGGTGGTTTGGATATTGAAATTATTGATGCGGAAGTAGATCCAATGAATAAGTACATTGGTGAAACGGCATCTGTTGCGGGAAAAGAAGCAAACTATATTTCTGGACCGGGTATGCAGCATTTAGACGGTGTTCAGGCAACAACTTATGCAAGAATTCGTTCTACTGCAGGTGGTGATTTTAAGAGAACAGAGCGTCAAAGAATCGTAATTGAAAAAGTTGTGGAGAAAGCACAGAAGTCAGATTTGAAAACAATTAATAGTATTATAGATACAGTTTTTCCTAATATATCTACCAACTTTTCAATTGCAGAAATTTTGAATTATGCAAAATATTTTGCGGAGTATAAGCTCGGTGAAAATTCAGGCTTTCCATTTGACAAGACAACAGACACAATTTCAGGGTTGGGCAGTATTGTTATCCCTGTGACGTTAGAAGATAATGTAAAGCAGCTTCATGAGTTCTTGTTTGGAGGAGCAGCTTATGAACCTTCTAGCAAGGCATCAAAAATCAGTGGGGCAATTGTGAGTAGAATTGGACAAAGAGAAGCCACCGATGATGCAACATTGAATAGCAAAACTTATGAACTGACAGAAGAAGATAAAAAGCAAGAAGCAAGTAGCGCTAATAGACCAAATAAAGGAACTTCGGGGAATACTTCAAGTGGAAGTGGAACCGGAGGAAGCGGAAGTGGAACCGGAGGAAGCGAAAGTGGAACCGGAGGAAGAGGAAGTGGTGAAGGTGAAAGCGAAACCGGAGGAAGCGGAAGTGGAGCCGGAGGAAGCGAAAGCGGAATCGGAGGAAGCGGAAGTGGAACCGGAGGAAGCGAAAGTGGAACCGGAGGAAGCGGAAGTGGATCGGGTGAAACAGAATCCGGTGGAGAACAAACACAATAAAATAATGTTAAGAAGCGGGATGCAACGCATCCCGCTTTGTGTATTGAGGTGATATAATTATGTATGATTATTTAATAGTAGGATCAGGACTGTACGGAGCAATCTTTGCATACGAAGCAAAGAAGCGAGGGAAGAAATGTCTTGTAGTAGAAAAGCGGGATCATATTGGTGGGAACATCTATACGAAAGAAATAGAGGGAATTCAAGTACATCAATATGGTGCTCATATCTTCCATACAAGTAATAAGAAGGTATGGAATTATATCCAGCAATTTGCAGAATTTAACAGATATACGAATAGTCCTGTAGCATATTATAAAGGTGAGATTTACAATATGCCCTTTAATATGAATACGTTCTATAAGATGTGGGGTGTGATCACGCCTAAGGAGGCGAAAGAGAAGATTCAGGAGCAGATTAGAGAATATGGAGTGAAGAAGCCCAAGAATCTGGAAGAACAAGCGATTAACCTTGTGGGAAAAGATATTTACGAAATTCTTGTAAAAGGATATACAGAGAAACAGTGGGGGCGTTCTGCTACAGAACTTCCGCCTCAGATTATAAAAAGGTTACCGGTGCGCATGACTTACGATAATAATTATTTTAATGATCTTTATCAGGGAATACCAGTTGGCGGATATACACAGATTATAGAAAAAATGTTGAATGGTGTGGAAGTATGTTTGAATGTGGATTATTTGGAACACAAAAAAGAACTGGATGAATTATGTGAGAAAGTTATATATTCAGGTCCTGTGGATGCTTATTTCAACTATAAATATGGAGAGCTTGAATACCGTTCTGTGAGGTTTGAGACTGAGATATTGGATGAAGAGAATTATCAAGGGAATGCAGTGGTGAATTACACAGATTATGAAGTGCCATATACAAGAATTATTGAGCATAAGCACTTTGAATTCGGAACACAGCCAAAGACAGTGATTTCCAGAGAGTACTCTGCAAAATGGAAATTAGGAGAAGAACCTTATTATCCGGTAAATGATGAGAAAAATAATCAATTGTATCATAAATATGCAGAGGATGCCAGGAAAGAAGAACGGATAATTTTTGGTGGAAGACTTGGAAAATATAAGTATTACGATATGCATCATGTGGTGGAAGAAGCTTTAAGCTGCGCAGAAGAAGAGTTGGGTTGCAATTTTTGACAAAATATAGTAGTATAATGTAGATATTGACACAGGAAAAGAAAAGAGGTTTGTTATGGCGAAGAGAAGCAATAGACAGCTAAAGGCTGTTCAGGCTGCGAAAGCGCGTAAGAAACGAAGAAACCGAAGAAAAAAACGAGCAATTATTTTAATGGTAGAGTTTATCATTCTTTTGTTATTATCCGGGACAGCCTATGTGATGGCAAAGTATGATAAGTTCCAAAAGGTTGAGATTGACTCCGAAGATATTAAGATTAATGAAGGTGTCAAAATGGAGGGCTATACGACCATGGCGCTCTTCGGAGGGGATTCAAGAGAAGGGCAGCTGGAAGCCGGAACGCATGCCGATACGATTATCATTGCTGTGATGGATCATGACAAGAAAGAGATTCGGATGGCGTCCATTTACAGAGATACATTATTAGAACAAGAAGATGGATCTTACAATAAAGCCAATTACGCATATTTTTCCGGAGGTCCGGTGGATGCCATCAATATGCTGAATAAAAATCTGGATCTTAATATTGAAGATTATGCAACCGTCGATTTTAAAGCAATGTCAGATGTGGTAGATCTGATTGGTGGAATTGAGATTGATGTAACTGATGCAGAAGCCAATATGCTGAATGAATATATTGGAGAGACCGCCAAAGTTGCAGGGAAGGAAGCCCATACACTTTCCGGTGGAGGAACCTATAACTTGGATGGTCCGCAGGCAGTGACTTATGCACGCCTTCGTAAGCTGGAAGGTGGAGATTATAAGCGTACAGAACGTCAGAGACTCGTCATACAGAAGATATTTGAAAAAGCGGTCAAGATGGATCTGGGAACACTGAATAAGCTTGTTGATACGGTATTTCCACAGGTATCTACCAGTTTTACATTAAAAGAGATTATAAACCTTGGAACCGCCGGGCTTAAGTACAAGCTGGCGGACAGTACAGGCTTCCCGTTTGACAGAGATGATAGTCGAAGATATAAAGGCGCTTCGGTTGTTATTGCTCAGGGATTGGCTGAAAATGTACAACAGTTACATGAATTCTTGTATCCGAGTGAGACGGAATATGTGGTGTCCGATACAGTTCAGACAATTTCGGATGATATTATGGATACGACCGGTGTTACCAGACCGAAGGAATTAGATAGAGAGAAGACTGAGGGAGAAGAAACTTCTGACACCTCGCCGGGGGAAGGGACGACTTCCGGAGAAGTGGATTCAGAAGAATAGAGTTCTATCATTTCACAAATGAAAATATACTATGGAAAAACATAGGAGGAAAGAATAATCATGAAATTAATGAAGAAAATCAGTGCAATTGTATTAAGTCTTTGTCTGTGCATCCCTTGCTTTTCATTGGTTGCACATGCGGCAGACGGCAAGATTTCCTTTACGGATCCGGAGACGGCAGTCGGAGAGATGGTGGATGTAAAGTGTGTCCTTCGTTCTTCAGACGGAGATATGGGGAAAGTAGAAGTACAGCTTGCTTTTGACAGTGAGTATCTGAGCTTCCAGTCAGGAGATGGCGTAGAAGCCGGAGACGGAAGTCTTACCTATAAAGGTGATGGCGGTTCTTCTGAGATCTCTTTTACTGTGAAGTTCCAGGCGTTAAAAGAAGGCGAGACACAGATTACAGTGAACAGCGCTTCTGTTGCATCAGACGAAGGAGGAAGCCTGACTCTGACAGAGGGAAAATCTACAGTTAAGATTGCAGAAGGTGATCCTTCTAAAATCGTTCAGACAGAAACAACGTCCACAGGAGCAGGAGGTAAAGAGGTAGAGGTAAATGGAGAGAAGTATACACTTACTGATGCTTTTGCTGATGCTGATATTCCGGCTGGATATTCTAAGACAACCGTTTCTTTAGACGGGGAAGACCGACAGATGGTTACAAATGAAGAGGGTACAGTTACCCTTGGTTATCTGAAGGATGCGGAAGGTACAGGTGATTTCTTCCTGTATAATACAGAGGATGCTACCTTTTCGCCATATGAGGAGATCTCTATTTCTGATACTACCTCTATTATTGTGCTCAGTGATACTTCAAAGGTGAAGCTTCCAAAGCAGTATAAGGAAGCAAAGCTTACACTTAATGAGAAAGAATTTCCGGTATGGCAGGACAGCACGAAGGAAGATGCTTATATTATCTATGCCATGAACAATAATGGTGAGACGGGATATTACCAGTATGATCCGAGTGAAAATACATACCAGAGAGTGGAAATAAGCTCTGACGATGAAGATTCATCTAAGAAGAACGCGGGAATCCTTGGAAAGATTCAGAATTTCATCGAGAAGCATCTTGCGTTGATCGTGCTGGTTGGCGGTCTTGGTGGAATCATTATTCTTGTTGTGTTGATCGTGCTTGGTGTAAAACTTCATAACCGCAATGCGGAGTTGGATGAGTTATATGAAGAGTACGGCATCGACGAAGAGGAGGATGAACCGGAAGAGCCTGTGAAAGAGAAAAAGGGTGGCTTATTTGGAAAGCGCAAGAAGGACGAAGATGATTTTGAGTCGTATGAAGAAGCGTCTTTCGATGAGGATGACTTTGAAGATGATTTTAACGATGAGTATGAAGATAGTTACGACGATGAAGACGACTTTGAAGATGATTTCGAAGATGATTTTGAACGTGAAGAGCGGTTTGATACCGTGGAGTTATCAAGCTTCGAAGCAGATGAAGATGTGTTCGCTGGCTATGACAGAAGAGATGAATTGACCATTGACGATTTGGATGATCTTCTTGGAGAACAGCCGAAGAAACGTGGTCATATCGAAGCAGATGATGCGTTTAAGGTAGACTTCATTGATCTGGACTAAGCGTAGTCGAAAGAAATAAAAAGTAAAAGTATGAAAAAAGCGGATTCTCCGAATACGCCGGGTTTTGGCGGTTTGGGGAATCTGTTTTGTGTTATAATCCGAAAATAAAGAGAAGGAGTTTGTAGTATGGATCAGAGATGTCCGAAAATCTGTTATCAGAAGAAAGAAGACGGTTTGACAGTGACCGCTTGTTATGGCATAGACGGACAGATCTATCTGCCGGATGAGCTTCGAGGTGAGCCGATTACTGCGATTGCGCCTTATGCGTTTTCTGACCGGGAGCCGGAAGAGGGAGATCTCTGTTGGATGGAGGAAGGGGCAGAAGCTCTGTCGGGACTTCGTCGTCTGAATATGGAAGCGGTAACCGAAATTCGGCTTCCGCGCGGAGTGCGCGAGATTGGCCGGTATGCTTTTTATCGCTGTCGAAATTTAAGAAAGCTGGTTTTATCGGATGCTCTTCGTGAAATCGGTGGTGGCGCGCTGACCGGATGCCGGATACGGGAAGTAGAGATTCATTTTGCAAATGGAGAACAATCAGCGCTTCCTTCTATTTTGGATGAAATGCGTTATCGAATTCTGGCAAGACTTTATTATCAGGAAGGGAAGACTGCGCAGGTGCTTTTTCCTGAGCATTATGAGGAGGCGGTGGAGAATACGCCGGCGCGGATTCTCTATACCAGTCATCATGGGGCGGGAGGATATTACCGTCAGTGCTTTTATAATCGTGCTCTTGATTATGGGAAATATGATGAGCTTCTCCCAAGAGCGATTGCAGAGGAGTCGGAAGAAACGGTGCTTCGTCTGGTTCTTGGAAGGCTTCGCTATCCTTATCAGTTGTCAGCGAAGGCAGAGGAGAGTTATCGGGAGTATCTGGCGGGACATCTTAAGACTGCGGCGCGGATGTTAGTGGCGGAGGAAGACATGGAAGGGCTTCGCTTTTTCTCGGAGAACAATGTATGGACAAGACCGAGTATCAGCGCTGCGCTTGAGCAGGCGGCAGAGTGGAAGAAGACGGAAATTATCGCCTTACTTACAGAAGAGAAGGCGTTAAAGTTCCGTGCGAAAAAGAAGAGTTTTGAATTATAGAGAGGAAGAATTGTGGAAAAGGAGACGCTTACCAGTCAGCTGGAAACCATTGGAGAGCAGATTTTGATGGTTTCCAGAAATGAATTATATTTAAAAATGCGGTTTATGGATGTAGCGCTTTCCGGTTACGCTTTTGTGATGGATGTCGGTCTGGAAACTATCGGCACGGATGGGTTGGCGATTTATTATCATCCTCAGTATTTGGGCGGACTGTTTCGGGAAGACAGGATTCTGGTGAACCGAATCTATCTCCATATGGTGCTTCATGGGATTTTTCGACATATGTTAAGGAGACAGGGGAGAGAAGAGCGGTTATATAATCTTTCCTGTGATATTGCTGTAGAGTCCATCATTGACGGAATGAACTACCGGTGTGTGTTAAGATCCAGGTCTTATATAAGGAGACAGATGTACGCTGATCTTAAGAGACAGATGAAGGTGCTGACCGCAGAGAAAATCTATCAGTTTCTGGATACACAGGGGCTTGAGGAAGCTGAGCTGGAACGTCTGGAGCGTGATTTTTGTGTGGACAGCCATCAATATTGGCCGGAGGATGACAAGAAGAAGCGCCAGGAGATTGAGAATCAGTGGCAGGGTATCAGCGAACAGATGGAGACGGACATGGAGACATTTTCCAAGGAGGCATCTTCAGAATCAGGAAGTCTTGTGGATCAGATCCGGGTAGAAAACAGACAGCGTATGGATTACCGTGAGTTTCTTCGAAAGTTTTCGGTGCTAAAGGAAGAGATTGGAGTAGATGAGGACAGTTTTGACTATAATTTTTACAGTTATGGGCTGCGGGTATACGGGAATATGCCGTTAATTGAGCCTCAGGAATGGAAAGAGGTGCAGAAGGTCGAAGAGTTTGCGGTTGTGATCGACACATCCATGTCTTGTTCCGGTGAACTGGTCAGAAAATTTCTGGAAGAGACTTATGGTGTGTTAAGCGAAAATGACAGCTTTTTCCGGAAGGTGAATATTCATATTATTCAGTGTGACGATAAGGTGCAGGAAGATAAAGAAATTACCTGTGAGGAAGATTTGAAGTCGTACATGGAGAATCTGACGTTAAAGGGCGAGGGAGGAACGGATTTCCGTCCGGCATTTGCTTATGTAGAGCGTCTGGTGAAAGAGCATGTATTTTCGAATCTCAGGGGGCTTTTGTATTTTACAGACGGACAGGGAACTTACCCGGCGAAGATGCCTGCCTTTGAGACAGCGTTCGTGTTTCTGAAGGAAGATTATGAGGATATGGAAGTTCCGTCGTGGGCAGTAAAGTTGATATTGGAGGAGAGCGACATTTATGAATATTAAGCGGGCAAAAATAGAAATTAAAAATGCCATAGAGGCGTATTTACAGAAGGACGATTTTGGCGAATATACGATTCCGGCAATCCGGCAGCGACCGATTCTTCTGATGGGTCCTCCGGGAATCGGAAAGACACAGATCATGGAACAGATTGCCAGAGAGTGTGAGATTTCGCTGGTGGCATATACGATCACGCATCACACGAGGCAGAGTGCGGTGGGGCTTCCTTTTATTGAGAAGAAATGCTATGGAGGCAGAGAATATTCGGTGACGGAATACACCATGAGTGAGATCATTGCTTCTGTCTACGAGAAGATAGAGGAAACCGGTGTAAAAGAAGGCATTCTCTTTATTGATGAGATCAACTGCGTGTCGGAGACTTTGGCTCCTGCCATGCTGCAATTTCTTCAGTGTAAGACGTTCGGAAACCAGAAGGTTCCGGAAGGATGGATCATTGTAGCTGCGGGAAATCCGCCGGAATATAATAAGTCTGTGCGTGATTTTGACATTGTGACATTGGATCGAATCAAGAAGATCGAAGTGGAAGAAAATTATGATGTATGGAAGGAATATGCGTATCGTGCGCAGATCCATCCGGCGATCCGATCTTATCTGGAGCTTAAGAAAGAGAATTTCTATAAGATGGAGACAAGTGTAGACGGACGGGAATTTGCCACAGCAAGAGGCTGGGAGGACTTGTCGGAACTTCTGAAGGCTTACGAGGTGCTTGGGAAAAAAGCAGACCGTGAAGTGGTGCATCAGTATATTCAGCACTGGAGAATTGCCAAGGATTTTGCAGTGTATCTGGAACTGTTTGAAAAATATAAAAAAGATTATGGTCTGGAGCATATTTTGGAAGGACATTTCGACCGCACTTCTATGGAGCAGCTTAAAACAGCGTCCTTTGATGAGAGGCTTAGTGTTGTAGGGATGTTAATGGGAAAATTGTCCGGTCTATTTAAAGAATGTTATCGGGCGGACAAGTATGTGACCATGCTTTACGAGGCGCTCAAGCGCTATAAGGAGAGCGGGCAGCTTGATCTGGTGTGTAGGGAAGTGTCGGAGGAATATGAACGTCTGCGAAAAGCAGAGCGGCTTTCCAAGGAAGAAGACCATATTTGGAAGAAAGTAGTGTCCAAGCTTTCAGAATATCAGTTTATGACGGTTCGGGATCATCTTGGCAAAGAGGAAGGATTTGACGCGGTGAAGGAAGCCTTTGGACAGGAAGTAGACGTACGGCAACAATTATTTGACCGGACGGGAAGTGCCCTTGATCATACGTTTGATTTTCTGGAGGAGACAGGGCTGACCGGTCAGGAAATGGTCGCATTTATTGCAGAGCTTAATACGGATTATTACAGTATCCGGTATTTAAAGGAAAATGATTGTGATAAATACTATATGTACAACAAACGTCTGCTCTTTGATGAACAGCAGGAGAAGATTTTGGGACAGTTAGAGGATGTGGAGAAAAAACTTAGCGGGATAGAACTTTTGAAGGAGTAACAGAAGATGGGAATTGTGGAATTATTTTTAATTGCAGTCGGTCTGTCTATGGACGCCTTCGCGGTATCTGTCTGTAAAGGGCTTGCCATGAGGCGTTGTACATGGAAGAAAGGTGTAATCGTTGGCTTGTATTTTGGCGGTTTTCAAGCATTAATGCCGCTTCTTGGATATGCGCTTGGTGTGCAGTTTAAAGAGGTTATTACTTCCATTGACCATTGGATTGCTTTTATTCTGCTTGGGCTGATCGGGATTAACATGGTTCGAGAGGCGCTGGGAAGCTGTGAGGAATGTGAAGAAGGGGATGAATCCCTCGACGTTCGGACAATGCTTGGACTTGCCATTGCCACAAGTATTGATGCGCTGGCAGTGGGTGTGACATTTGCATTCCTTCAAGTGCAGATTGTGCCTGCAGTGTGCTTTATCGGCGGAATCACATTTACTTTATCAGCGGCAGGTGTTAAAATAGGAAATATATTCGGAACGAAATATAAATCAAAGGCAGAGCTTGCAGGAGGCGTGATCTTGATCCTTATGGGAGGCAAGATTTTACTGGAGCACTTAGGCATTTTGTTTTAAAAGGAGATTAATATTATGAAATGGAATCAGTTTCGCTTGAAGACAACAACGGAGGCGGAAGATATTGTCAGCAGTATGTTAAATGATCTTGGGATTGAGGGAGTGCAGATTGAGGATAGGATCCCTCTTACCCAGCAGGATAAAGAGCAGATGTTTGTAGACATTTTGCCGGATATCCCGGAGGATGACGGAACAGCATATCTTACCTTTTATCTGGATCAGGATGTGGATACTGCCCGGATTCTGGGAGAAGTTCGGCAGGAATTAGAAGACATGAGAAATTATGTGGATGTGGGAGAGTGTACCATCGAAGAGTCTGAGACGGAGGATGTAGACTGGGTGAATAACTGGAAGAAATATTTCCATCAGTTTTATATCGATGATATTCTTGTGATCCCGTCATGGGAAGATGTGAAGACCGAGGACAGTGACAAGATGGTGATCCACATTGATCCGGGTACTGCATTTGGAACCGGAATGCATGAGACTACCCAGCTCTGTATCCGTGCGCTTCGTAAATACACGAAGAAGGATGCACTTGTTCTGGATGTGGGATGCGGAAGTGGTATTTTAGGAATGCTGGCGTTAAAATTCGGTGCAGGTCATTCGATTGGAACAGATCTTGATCCGTGTGCCATTGACGCTACTCACGAGAATATGGAAGTCAATGGAATCGGAAAAGACCAGTATGAAGTTATGATCGGGAATATTATTGATGACAAAGCGGTGCAGGATCAGGTTGGCTATGAGAAATATGACATTGTGGCGGCAAATATTCTGGCAGATGTGCTGGTGCCTCTGACTCCGGTGATCGTACATCAGATGAAACCGGGAGCTGTGTATATTACAAGCGGTATCATTGACGATAAAGAAGAAGTTGTGGTAGAAGTAGTGAAGGCTGCAGGACTTACGGTGTTGGAAGTAAACCATCAAGGAGAGTGGGTGTCTGTGGTTGCTAAGAAAGAGGAGTAGAAGATGCAGCATTTTTTTGTAACGCCGGATCAAGTGGAAGACGCGAGGATTATTGTAGAAGGTTCGGATGTCAATCATATGAAGAATGTCCTTCGCTTGCGTCTCGGTGAAGAAGTGATGGTAAGTGATGGAAATAATCTGTCTTATTTATGCAAAGTTGAAGCTTATGAAGAGGATCGGGTGATTCTTGGGATACAGGAGACGAAGGAGGCAGACACAGAGTTACCGTCCAAGGTTTATCTGTTTCAGGGACTTCCCAAAGGTGACAAAATGGAGCTGATCGTCCAGAAGGCGGTAGAGCTTGGAGTCTGCGAAGTGATTCCGGTTGCTATGAAGCGGTCTGTTGTGAAACTGGATCAGAAGAAGGCGCAGAAAAAATGTGCCCGCTGGCAGGAGATTGCCAGAAGTGCGGCAAAACAGGCGGGGCGCGGTTATATCCCGAAGGTACATGAGGTGTTATCCTACCGGGAGGCGCTTGCATACTCCGAGCAGCTTGACAGAGTGCTTCTGCCTTATGAGCTGGCGGAAGGAATGAAAGAAACAAAGAAAGTGATCACTTCTATACTTCCGGGGCAGTCTGTGGGAATCTATATCGGACCGGAAGGCGGTTTTGAGAAAGAAGAAGTAGAGCGGACTTTGGAACAGGGCGCAGAGGTGATCACGCTTGGAAAACGGATTCTTCGCACAGAGACGGCAGGACTTGCCGCGCTGGCGGTGTTGATGTTCCATTTGGAAGGGTAGTTACATACCTTAATAACAAGAAAAAGAATGAGGAAGTAGATAGCATGAGAGAAATATATCTGGACAATTCTGCGACGACCAAAGCTTATGAGAGTGTGGGAGAGCTTGTATACAAAGTCATGTGTGAAGATTACGGGAATCCGTCTTCCAGACATGTAAAGGGAGTGACAGCGGAGGGTTATATCAAAGATGCAAAGGAAATACTTGCGAAGCTTATGAAAGTACAGGAAAAAGAGATTTTCTTTACTTCCGGCGGAACAGAGAGCGATAATCTGGCGCTTATGGGGGCGGCAAGAGCCAACAGACGCGCAGGGAATCATCTGATCACTTCTTCCATTGAACATCCGGCTATTATCAATACGATGCGCCATCTGGAGGAAGAAGGCTTCCGTGTGACATTTCTTCCGGTAGATAAATACGGACGGATTGAGCTTTCTGCATTGCAGGAGGCGCTCTGCCCGGAGACGATCCTAGTGTCTGTTATGTATGTGAACAACGAAGTGGGTTCGGTACAGCCGATTCAGGAAGCGGCTTCTATGGTAAAAGCTTATAATCAAAATATTCTGTTCCACGTGGATGCAGTGCAGGGATTCGGTAAATACAGAATCTATCCAAAACGATTAAAGGTAGATATGTGTTCAATCAGTGGTCATAAGATTCACGGACCAAAAGGGATCGGCGCGCTCTATGTAGACAGCCATGTGAAGATACAGCCTATTGTATTTGGCGGTGAACAGCAAAAGAATGTCCGTTCCGGTACGGAAAATGTTCCCGGTATTGCGGGACTTGGGCTTGCGGCAAAGACCATTTACGATCAGTTGGATGAGAAAGTGGAACGGATGCGGGAATTGAAGGAGCATTTTATCGAAGGGGTATTGAAAATCGAAGATACAGTGATCCACGGACTTCCTGATGCAACTTCTGCGCCGCATATCATCAGCGTAGGGTTTGCAGGTATCCGAAGCGAAGTGCTCCTGCATGCGCTGGAAGAAAAAGGAATCTATGTATCTTCCGGTTCAGCCTGTGCGTCCAACCACCCGCAGGTCAGCGGTGTGCTAAAGGGAATCGGAGCAAAACAGGAATTTTTGGACGCTACTCTTCGCTTCAGTCTGTCAGAATTTACGACGTTAGAAGAGATTGACTATACATTGGATACCCTTTATAATATAGTACCGATACTTCGAAAATATACCAGACGGTAGAGAGAAGATCGTCTGATCAAAGGAGAAATAAGGAATGAAATTTCATACATTTTTATTAAAATACGGAGAAATTGGATTAAAAGGTAAAAATCGTTATCTGTTTGAAGATGCGTTAGTGCGTCAGATCCGTTTTGCGTTGAAGGATGTGGACGGGAATTTTCAGGTACACAAATCTCAGGCGAGAATTTATGTGGACTGTGAAGGAGAATACGATTATGAGGATACGGTAGAACATTTGCAGAGAGTGTTTGGTCTTGTGGGAATCTGTCCGGTTGTCCGCATGGAGGATCAGGGTTTTGAGCAGTTGAAAAAAGATGTGGTTGCTTATATGGATGAAATGTATCCGGATAAGAATCTGACCTTCAAGGTGGAGGCAAGAAGAGCGAAAAAATCTTACCCGAAGACGTCCATGGAGATCAACTGTGATTTGGGAGAAGCGATCCTTGACGCATTTCCGGAGACAAAGGTTGATGTGCATAAGCCGGATGTCCTCCTGAATGTGGAAGTCCGTCAGGAGATTTATGTCTATTCCCAGATTATTCCGGGAGCCGGTGGTATGCCGGTAGGAACTGCCGGAAAGGCAATGCTTCTGTTATCCGGCGGAATTGACAGCCCGGTGGCAGGATATATGATCGCAAAGCGCGGTGTCGGTATTGAAGCGACTTATTTCCATGCACCTCCGTACACGAGTGAGCGTGCGAAGCAAAAAGTAGTGGATCTTGCGAAGATCGTATCCAGATATTCCGGTCCGATCAAGCTTCATGTGGTGAATTTTACAGATATCCAGCTGTATATCTATGATCAGTGTCCACACGATGAATTGACGATCATCATGCGTCGATATATGATGCGGATTGCAGAGCATTTTGCGAAGAAAGACGATTGCCTCGGAATGATCACAGGAGAAAGCATTGGTCAGGTGGCAAGTCAGACGATGCAGAGTCTTGCGGCTACGAATGATGTATGTACGTTACCGGTATATCGTCCGGTGATCGGATTTGACAAACGGGATATTGTAGAGATCGCGGAGAAGATTGACACATTTGAGACATCTATCCAGCCGTTTGAGGATTGTTGTACCATCTTTGTGGCAAAGCATCCGGTGACGAAGCCGAATATTGAGGTGATCCGCCGCTCTGAGGAGAAGCTGGCAGAGAAGATTGATGAGATGATGAAGACTGCTATTGAGACTGCAGAGATTATTGAAGTGCAGGCATAAAAAAAGAATGTGCTCCGGCACATTCTTTTTCAAGCTTGTTATACGAGATAAGGCTTTAATACTTGAAGAATATTTTCAGCCTCTTCTCCTTCTGCGTGGATATTAAGATCAATATCCTTAGAAAGATCTAAACTGAAGATACCCATGATAGACTTAGCGTCAATTACGTATCTGCCGGATACAAGATCAAAATCGTAATCATATTTGGTAATGTCATTTACAAATGACTTTACTTTGTCGATAGAATTTAAAGAAATTTTAACTGTTTTCATCGGAACATACCTCCTTGGTTTTGTTTTGTTCTATACCTATCTTAGTTTTAAGAATGAAAAAAGTCAAGAATGAATTGTAAAAGAAAGGAAATATACAGGGTTATGAAGAAAGTAGCGCTGCACAATCTTGGATGTAAAGTAAATGCCTATGAGACTGAAGCTATGCAGGAATTGTTAGAAAAAAGCGGATATGAGATCGTGCCTTTTCAGGAGGGAGCAGATATTTACATTATCAATACTTGCACGGTGACCAATATCGCAGACCGTAAATCAAGGCAGATGCTCCACAGGGCGAGAAAGATGAATCCCGATGCCATTGTTGTGGCAGCAGGATGTTATGTCCAGACGGAGAAGGAGCAGGTGGACGAGTGTATTGATATCGTTGTGGGAAATAACAGGAAGCATGATATTGTAAAGATTCTGGAATGTTATGATTCTAAGTTGAAAAGAGAAATCATTGATATCAATCAGACCAAGGAATATGAGGAGCTTACGCTGGATCAGACTGCGGAACATACGAGGGCATATCTGAAGGTGCAGGATGGATGTAATCAGTTCTGTTCCTATTGTATTATTCCTTATGCGAGAGGCCGTGTGAGAAGCCGTGCGTTGGAAAGTGTTGTAAAGGAAGTGAAGGCGCTGGCGTCAAATGGTTATCAGGAAGTGGTTCTTACCGGAATCCATCTGAGCTCTTACGGGGTCGATACAGGAGAAAGCCTTTTGTCTTTGATTCTTGCGGTTCATGAAGTGGAAGGAATCAAAAGGATTCGTCTGGGGTCTCTGGAGCCGAGAATCATCACAGAGGAATTTGCAAAGACAATCTCCGGTCTTCCGAAAATGTGTCCGCATTTTCATTTATCCTTACAGAGCGGCTGCAATGCTACGCTGAAGCGGATGAACCGCAGATATACTGCACAGGAATATTATGAGAAATGCGAGCTCCTTCGGAAATATTTTGACCATCCGGCGCTTACGACTGATATTATTGTAGGTTTCCCCGGGGAGACAGAGGAAGAATTTGAAGAGTCCAGAGCATTTGTGGACAAAGTCGGCTTCTATGAGACCCATGTATTCAAGTATTCCAGACGGGAAGGAACGAAGGCGGCAGTAATGCAAGATCAGGTGCCGGAACCTGTGAAAGCGGCAAGAAGTAAGGTTCTTCTTGAACTGAATGAAAAGAAGCGTGCAGCTTACGAAGAGCGTCTGATCGGAACAACGCAGGAAGTGCTTATGGAAGAGCAAATGGAGATTGACGGTATCATCTGTCAGGTGGGACATACGAAAGAGTATGTGAAGATTGCATATGAGACGGAGGAGAATCTGTCGAATCAGATCGTAGATGTAGAAATTGAGAGCCATTTGCAAATCAAACATTGAATTTTTAAACGTAATAAGTTAAAATAAACTGTAAAGTATTTTTGGAGGACGTGAGTATATGAAAGATTTAAGCAACACACAGTTTTTTCAGGTAGAAAGCGGTCCGCAGATTCAGGCAAAAGATATTCTGGAGATCGTGTACAAGGCTCTGAGCGAAAAAGGTTACAATCCGGTGAACCAGATCGTGGGTTATATCATGTCAGGGGACCCTACTTATATTACCAGTTATAATGGGGCAAGAAGTCTGATCATGAAGATGGAGCGCGATGAGCTGGTAGAAGAGATGCTTAAGACGTATATCAAGCATAATCAGTGGGGATAATATCTATGAGAATCATGGGGCTGGATTATGGTACGAAGACGGTTGGCGTAGCGATCAGCGATGCGCTTGGGATTACTGCTCAGGCAGTCGAGACAATTACCCGGAAAGAAGAGAATAAGCTTAGGAAGACTTGTGCAAGGATTGAGGAACTGATCAAAGAATATGAGGTCGGCAAAATCGTGCTGGGACTTCCCAAGCATATGAACAATGATATCGGAATAAGAGCTGAAGCGGCGATAGACTTCGGCGAGATGTTGAAGAGACGGACAGGCCTTGACGTTGTGATGTGGGACGAGAGACTGACAACTGTGTCTGCAGAACGGACGTTGATGGAGAGTAAAATAAGACGCGAAGATCGTAAGAAATATATTGATAAGATTGCGGCAGTCTTTATATTGCAAGGTTATTTGGATGCACAGGATTCGTAAGATTCGTGAGGTGTTATTTTGATGGAAAAGATTAAGTTTATGTCTGAGGAGATGCAGGAAACAGATTTTTATGTGTTGGAGCAGACAAAGGTAAATGGAGTGTCTTACATTTTAGTGACGGATTCGGAGGAAGACGACGCGGAATGTTTAATTTTAAAAGATACATCAGCAGAAGATGATAAGGAAAGTGTCTACGAGATCGTGGAAGATGCGACAGAGCTTGGCGCGGTTTTGAAGATATTTGAGGAACTACTGGAAGATATTGAGATTGAAAGGTAAGAGCTTATGTCTATCAGTCAGGAAAAATTCAAAAAAATGCTGAAAGAAAAAGGTCTAAAAGTAACGAACCAGCGGTTACTTGTATTAGAGGTACTGGCAGACAATCGTCACAGACATTTGACTGCGGAAGATATCTATGAGCTGGTAAGAGAAGATTACCCGGAGATAGGGCTGGCGACTATTTACCGGACCGTACAGTTGTTATTAGAAATGCAGTTGGTTGACCGGATCAATCTGGATGATGGATGCGCACGTTATGAAATCGGCGAGGTTTATGATGGAAAGAATAAGCATCACCACCATCATTTGATCTGCAGGACATGTGGAAAGATAACCCCTTTCAAAGATGATCTGCTGGAAGAGCTGGAACGTCGGATTGAGGAAGAGGAAGGGTTTCATGTGTTGGATCACGAGCTAAAGTTCTACGGACAGTGTATGGATTGCCAGAAGAAGGCGAAACAGCGCGGAGAACACATGGAGGTGTAAATTTGAAAAAAGAGAATAATGGAAAGCTGCGTATCATTCCACTTGGCGGCTTGGAGAAGATTGGAATGAACATCACTGCCTTCGAGTATGAAGACAGTATTATTGTTGTGGATTGCGGGCTTGCATTTCCGGAAGATGATATGCTGGGAATCGATCTTGTTATTCCGGACGTCACTTATTTGAAAGATAATATCCAGAAGGTGAAGGGCTTTGTTATTACCCACGGTCATGAGGACCATATTGGTGCATTGTCCTATATACTTCGGGAAATGAATCTTCCGATCTATGCGACAAAGCTTACAATGGGAATCATTGAGAGAAAGCTCTCAGAGCATAATCTTCTGCGCAGCACAAGAAGAAAAGTAGTAAAGCATGGACAGTCTATTAATTTAGGACAATTTCGAATTGAATTTATTAAGACCAACCACAGTATTCAGGATGCAGCGGCGCTTGCGATCTATTCGCCGGCGGGAATTGTTGTGCATACGGGAGACTTTAAAGTGGATTATACACCGGTATTCGGTGATGCTATCGATCTGCAGCGGTTTGCAGAAATCGGAAAGAAGGGTGTTCTTGCGTTGATGTCAGACAGTACCAATGCAGAGCGTCCGGGATTTACCCAGTCAGAGCGAACGGTCGGAATTACATTTGATCATATTTTTGCAGAACATCAGAATACGAGAATCATTATTGCGACTTTTGCGTCAAATGTGGATCGTGTACAGCAGATCATCAACTCTGCATGCAAATATGACCGAAAGGTTGTGGTGGAAGGTCGCAGTATGGTGAATATCATTTCTGTTGCGCAGGAACTTGGCTATCTGCAGGTGCCGGATAAGACTTTGATTGAGATCGATCAGATGAAGAACTATCCGCCGGAGAAGACGGTGCTCATTACGACCGGAAGCCAGGGAGAATCTATGGCGGCATTGTCCCGTATGGCGGCAGATGTGCATAAGAAAGTGACGATCATGCCGGGAGATACTGTTATCTTCAGTTCGAACCCGATACCGGGAAATGAAAAATCTGTATCAAGAGTAATCAATGAATTGTCGTCTAAGGGAGCAAATGTAATCTTCCAGGATGCCCACGTGTCAGGGCATGCCTGTCAGGAAGAGTTGAAGCTGATCTATTCCCTTGTAAAGCCGAAGTATGCGATTCCGGTACACGGCGAATATCGTCATTTGAAAGCAAATGCAGGGATTGCGAAAAACCTTGGAATCCCGAAGGAAAATATATTTATTTTACAATCCGGAGAAGTGCTGGAGGTAAGTGACAAAGAGGCGAAAGTAGTCGATAAAGTGCATACCGGAGAGATCTTAGTAGACGGACTCGGTGTCGGTGATGTAGGAAATATCGTTCTGCGTGACCGTCAGCATCTTGCAGAAGACGGAATACTGATCGTAGTGCTGACCTTGGAAAAAGGAAGCAATCAGCTTCTGGCGGGCCCGGATATCGTATCCCGCGGATTCGTCTATGTAAGAGAATCAGAAGGTTTGATGGAAGAAGCGAGAAAAGTGGTGACAGAAGCAGTGGAAGACTGCCTGACACATCAGCGCAACGCAGACTGGAGCAAGATCAAACTGGTGATCCGCGATACTATGAACGAATTTATATGGAAACGCACAAAGCGTAAACCAATGATTTTACCAATTATTATGGACGTGTAGTTGGGGACGTAGCCTTTTTGCAAAAGGCTACGTCCCAAATTGCGATTTGACCTGTCCTAAATTGAAAAAGGGGGTGTCCCAAATTGATCAGTAATGATAGGATCGCGACGTATATTCATTCGCTGGAGGTGCCGGAAAGCCCGGTGATTGAGGCGATTGAGCAGGAGGCGCTGGATACGTTTGTGCCGATCATCAGGAAGGAAACGCAGAGCTTTTTAAAGGTTCTGCTGAAGATAAAGAAACCGTTTCGGATTTTGGAGGTGGGGACGGCTGTTGGTTTTTCGGCAATTTTGATGAGTGAGTATATGCCGGAAAATGGGCATATTACGACGATCGAAAATTATGAGAAGAGAATTCCGATTGCGAGAGAGAATTTTCGGCGTGCGGGAAAGGAAGATCAGATTACATTGATTCCGGGAGATGCACTGGAAGTTATGAAAGAACTTTCGGGACCTTATGATTTTATTTTCATGGATGCCGCTAAAGGACAGTATATCCATTATCTTCCGGAAGTGTTAAGGCTTCTTGCGCCGGAAGGGGTACTGATGTCCGACAATGTACTTCAGGATGGAGACGTGATTGAATCCCGGTTTGCAGTGGAGCGGAGAAACCGCACGATCCACAGCCGCATGAGGGAATATTTATATGAGCTTACTCATCACGAGGAGCTTCAGACATCACTGCTTCCGCTTGGGGACGGCGTAGCATTAAGTGTTAAAAAAGAAAGTCTTTAAGAGCAATAAGAAGAAAGAGTTTTTAATAAAAAGGAGATAAAAATATGAAAAACAGACGCCCGGAATTGTTGATTCCAGCAAGCAGTTTGGAAGTGCTTAAGACGGCAGTTGTATTTGGTGCAGATGCGGTCTATATTGGAGGCGAAGCCTTTGGGCTCCGCGCGAAAGCGAAAAATTTCTCCCGCGAAGAGATGGAAGCGGGAATTCTGTTTGCACATGAACACGGGGTAAAAGTTTATATTACGGTAAATATTCTGGCACATAACGATGATCTTCCTGAAGCGGAAGTCTATCTTCGTGAATTGAAGGAAATAAAGCCGGATGCGCTGATCATTGCTGATCCGGCAATTTATGAGCTGGCGAAAGAAATCTGTCCGGAGATCGAGCGCCACATCAGTACGCAGGCAAATAATACAAATTACGGTACTTACAATTTCTGGTGGAAGCAAGGTGCCAAAAGAGTGGTGTCTGCAAGAGAACTCTCTTTAAAAGAAATTAAGGAGATTCGGGAACATATTCCTGAGGAAATGGAAATTGAGAGTTTTATCCACGGCGCGATGTGTATTTCTTATTCCGGCAGATGTCTGTTAAGCAACTTCTTTACCGGAAGAGATGCCAATCAGGGAGCCTGCACACATCCGTGTCGCTGGAAGTATTCAATCGTAGAAGAGACGAGACCGGGAGAGTATATGCCGGTATACGAAAATGAGCGCGGCACGTACATTTTCAATTCAAAAGATCTGTGCATGATCGGTCATATACCGGAAATGATCGATGCGGGAATCGACAGCTTTAAGATTGAAGGTCGCATGAAAACAGCGCTTTACGTCGCTACGGTTGCGAGAACTTATCGCCTTGCCATTGATGATTATCTCAAGGATCCAAAATTGTATGAGGCAAACATGCCATGGTATTTGGAGCAGATTTCCAATTGTACGTATCGTCAGTTCACAACCGGGTTCTATTTTGGCAAGCCGACGGAAAAGACACAGATCTACGATAACAATACTTACGTGAAGGGATATACGTATCTTGGAATCATCGGGGAAGAAAAGGACGGCATGTATCGCATTGAACAGAGAAATAAATTCTCGGTCGGTGAAAGTATTGAGATCATGAAACCAAACGGTGAAAATATAGAGGTGACGGTGAAACGCATTGTGGACGAAGAAGGTCAGGAGCAGGAGAGCGCGCCGCATCCAAAACAGGTGCTTTATGTGGATTTCGGACATGAGGCAGAGCAATACGATATTCTCAGACGAAGAGAAGAATAAAGAATCGTTATCAAGAATATTAAGAGAAATTAAGAAATTAGAAATAGCGGATTTCTTGCTTTTTAGCAGGAGATCCGCTATACTGTTTTTACAAAATCTTTAAAATCTTATTTTCATTCAACGCCTGATATTTCGGGCATTGTTCTATGGCAGTCGCCGGAAAAGATTCCATAAGATTTGGTGGAAAAGCACAAAAAAAGTAATTGTCACATAGACTAGAAGCAAACACTTTAAGAGGTGCTTTTCGTGAAATCATTTCCTCAACCCCTCACAGCTTCTGAAGAAAGATATTATCTGCAAAAATATACAGAGGGTGATCTTGAAGCAAAACATATTCTGATAGAGCGGAATCTGCGCCTTGCAGCACATATTGTGAAGAAGTATCAGTCCATGGAGGAGGATACGGAGGATCTTTTGTCCATTGGAACCATCGGCCTCATCAAAGCGGTCGTCACTTTTAACCCCGATAAAAGTGTAAGACTTGGCACGTATGCGGCAAGGTGTATTGAAAATGAGATTCTGATGTATCTTCGGACAAAGAAAAAATCCTCCAGGGAGGTGTCTCTGTATGAACCGATCGGAACAGACCGGGAAGGCAATGAGATTCAGCTCTTTGATGTGATCGAGACAGAAGGCGAGGATGCACATTCGAAGGTGGAATTAAAAGAGGATATCCGAATGTTGTATCAGCGTGTAGAGAAGGAACTGACACCTAGAGAGCGGACGGTTTTGAAGCTTCGCTACGGGCTTTACCATGAGGAGGAATATACGCAGAAGGAAATTGCCAGAAGACTTGGCATTTCCAGATCTTATGTGTCCAGAATCGAGAAAGGTGCCATTGCAAAATTGAGGGGATATTTCGAAATGTAACCAGTGATGATACGACAGATGAAAGAGGTGTTAGGATGGCATTTAGTACAGTGGCGTCTGCAGTTCTTCACGGAGTGCAGGCGGAAATTATTCAGGTGGAGACAGATGTAAGCAATGGTCTTCCGGTTTTTCATATGGTAGGGTATCTGTCTTCTGAGGTCAAGGAAGCGGCAGAGCGTGTGCGCACTGCAATTCAAAATTGCGGGATGCAGCTTCCGCCTAAGAAGATTGTGGTAAATTTAGCACCTGCCACAATGCGGAAACGGGGCGCGTCATACGATCTCCCGATTGCGTTGTCAGTTCTTGCGGCTATGGGTGTATTTTCGGCGGAAAGTCTTCACGGAGTAGTAGTCGCAGGTGAGCTTGGGCTTGGAGGAGCCGTGCAGAAGATCTCAGGGATACTTCCCATTGTAAAGCGGGCAAAGGAGTGTGGGTATCATACCTGCATTGTGCCAAAAGAAAATGTAACAGAAGGAGCGCTTGTGGAAGGTGTGCGGGTTCTGGGAGCAGATACACTTCTGGCGGTATGCCGGTATTTGAAAGGAGAGGAGGAACTTTCCTGGGCAGCGGGGCTTGGGAAGGAGAAGTGGGAAGCAGTACGAAATGCAGAGGAACTGGACGAGCAGATTGATTTCTGCCATATCAGGGGACAGGAGATTGTGAAGAGAGCGGCGGAAGTAGCTGTGTCCGGCGGACATAATCTTCTTCTTGCAGGACCTCCGGGGAGCGGGAAGTCTATGACGGCAAAAGCTATTACAAGTATTCTTCCCTCACTTTCTATGGAAGAGAGTCTGGAGATTACCAGAATTTACAGTGTGCTTGGACTTTTGAGGGAAGATCACCCTCTGATCACGGCAAGACCTTTTCGAAATGTTCATCATACAACGACAAAGGCGGCGCTTGTGGGCGGCGGGAATCCGCCCTTGCCGGGAGAAATCAGTCTTGCCCACGGCGGTGTCTTGTTTCTGGACGAGCTGACGGAATTTCAAAAACCGGTGCTGGAAGTGCTGCGGCAGCCTCTGGAGGAGCAGGAAGTTCACCTGTCCAGAAGCCATGGGAATTATGTGTTTCCGGCAGATGCGATGTTGGTGGCAGCGATGAATCCGTGTCCCTGCGGCAATTATCCGGACCCGGAGAAGTGCAGCTGCACGCCGGGACAGATTCAGCGGTATCTTGATACGGTCAGTCAGCCGTTTCTCGATCGGATGGATCTGTGCGTGGAAGCCCCGAGAATTTCCTATGAGGAGCTAAAGAAAACGGAAGAGGGAGAGTCGTCCGGGGAGATAAGGCTTCGGGTGGAACGGGCAAGGGCGATTCAAAATGAGCGCTATGCCGGAACAAAGATCCGGGTCAATGCAAGGCTTGGAGTGAAAGAACTTCCCATTTATTGTAAGCTGGGGGAAAAAGAAGAACAGCTGATGGAACAGGCATTTCACCGGCTTCATCTGACCGCGCGGACCTATCACAGAATCTTGAAAGTTTCAAGAACGATCGCAGATATGGAAGGGGTTGACCGGATTCGGACGAAGCATATTAAAGAGGCGCTTGGCTATCGGACGCTGGAGAAGAAATATTGGGGGAGATAAAAGGATGATATACGAATATTGGCTGGCGCGGGTGCATCCGCTGTCGAGTCAGAAAAAACAAAAACTGAGAGCATGTATAGGAAGTGCAAAAGAAATATATTATATAGAAGAAACGCAGATATATCAGTTGGATTTTTTGACGAAGAAAGATCAGGCGGTATTGGCAGAAGCGAAAAAAGAGCTCCGTCTGGAAGAAACATATCGGGCGTTGGAAGAACACGGAATCCGGTTCCTTCCTTACTTTGATAAAGAGTATCCGGGCAGGCTTCGTAAGGCGTTATCTCCTCCTTATGCACTGTATGTCAAAGGGCGCCTTCCGGAAGAAGAGAAGGTATCTGTGGCGATCGTAGGGGCGAGAAAATGTACTCCTTACGGTGAAGAGATGGCGCTTGCATACGGAGAGAGGCTTGCAGAAGCAGGAATCCAGATTATCAGCGGCATGGCAAGAGGGATTGACGGAGCGGCACAGAGAGGGGCGCTGAACGGAGGAGGAAGAACGTATGGGGTGCTTGGGTGTGGAGTGGATATCTGTTATCCGAGAGAGCACCGGGGACTCTACTGTGATATTTTGAAAGAAGGAGGACTTCTGTCAGAACAACTTCCCGGAGAGCCGCCTCTTGCAGGCTATTTTCCTGCCAGAAACCGAATCATCAGCGGACTGTCTGATCTGGTGCTTGTGATGGAGGCAAAAGAACGCAGCGGTTCCCTGATCACAGCAGATATGGCGCTGGAGGAGGGAAAGGATGTATTTGCTCTGCCGGGGCTTGCGACAAGTCCCATGAGCCGGGGATGCCACAGATTGATCGCACAGGGGGCAGGGATCCTTTTAAGCCCGGAAGATTTGTTGGAAATGTTAGGATATCAAAAGGAAAAACTCTGTCAAAAACCAGACAAAAATGAAAAAATGCTTGAAACAACAGAAAATATAGTGTATAGTTGTCTCGGTTTGTATCCAAAAGGTGTTCAGAGTCTGTCTGTTGAGACAGGGCTTGCACCGCCAGACTTGATAGAGCAATTGATGACATTAGAATTACAGGGATATATCAAAGAAGTATCTAGAAATCAATATATCAAAGTCCGTTAAAAATAAGTACGGGCTTTATGGAGGAAGTATTTTTATGGCACGTTATCTTGTGATCGTGGAGTCACCGACAAAGGTGAAGACAATTAAAAAATTTTTGGGGAGCAATTATGTAGTGACTGCGTCCAACGGGCATGTGCGTGATCTCCCTAAGAGTCAGCTTGGTGTTGATCCGGAAAATGATTTTGAACCGAAATATATTACGATCCGTGGGAAAGGGGAAATTCTCGCCAATCTTCGAAAAGAAGTGAAAAAGGCAGATAAAGTTTATCTCGCAACTGACCCGGACCGTGAGGGAGAAGCAATTTCATGGCATCTTTGTAAAGCACTGAAGCTGGATGAGAAGAAAACCTACCGGATCAGTTTTAATGAGATCACAAAAAAAGCAGTGAAAGAATCCTTGAAGCACGCACGCGAGATCGATATGGATCTTGTGGATGCACAGCAGGCAAGGCGTGTGCTGGACCGTGTCGTAGGATATAAGATCAGTCCGCTTCTGTGGGCGAAAGTAAAGAGGGGATTGAGTGCAGGCCGTGTGCAGTCTGTAGCACTTCGCATCATTGCAGACAGAGAAGAAGAGATCAACGCATTTATCCCGGAAGAATATTGGACACTGGATGCCAATCTGAAAGTAGATTCTGAGAAAAAGCTTTTAAGTGCAAAATTCTATGGAACAGAGAAAAAGAAGATTACGATTTCCTCTAAGGAACAGTTAGATCAGATCGTCAAAGAATTAGAAGGAGCATCTTACCGCGTGGCAGATGTCAAAAAAGGAGAGAGGATCAAAAAAGCTCCGTTGCCATTTACTACCAGTACCTTGCAGCAGGAGGCATCCAAAGCCTTGAATTTTGCAACTTCTAAGACGATGCGTATCGCACAGCAGTTATATGAAGGAATTGACATTAAAGGAAATGGGACCGTAGGTCTTATTACTTATCTCCGTACAGATTCAACAAGAATCTCAGAGGAAGCGGATGAAAATGTAAGAAATTATATTGAAGAGCAGTATGGCAAGCAATATGTGGCTGTAGGAGAGGCAAAGACCGGAACAGATAAGAAGATTCAGGATGCGCATGAAGCTATTCGTCCGACAGATCCTGCCCGTACACCGGCTGCTATGAAGGAATCTCTGACACGCGATCAGTTCCGTCTATATCAGCTGATCTGGAAACGTTTTCTTGCAAGCCGCATGAAGCCTGCGAGATATGAGACCACATCTGTGAAGATCGCAGCAGGCGATTATCGTTTTACAGTGTCTGCGTCGAAGGTTGCCTTTGATGGGTTCCGCATGATCTATACAGAAGCAGGAGAAGAAAAAGAAGAGAGCAATGTACTTGCGAAGAGTCTGGACAAAGATTCTGTGCTGCAATATGAGAGCTTTGATTCCAAACAGCATTTCACACAGCCGCCGGCACATTATACGGAAGCTGCGCTTGTTAAGACACTGGAAGAATTGGGCATCGGCCGTCCAAGTACGTATGCGCCGACGATTTCTACGATCATTGCAAGACGCTATGTGGCAAAAGAAAATAAGAATCTGTATCTTACAGAAATCGGAGAAGTGGTCAACAATATTATGAAACAGTCTTTCCCAAGTATTGTGGATGTTAATTTTACCGCAAATATGGAAAGTCTGCTGGACGGAGTAGAAGAAGGAAAAGTGAATTGGAAGACGATCATTGAGAATTTCTACCCGGATATTGAAGAAGCAGTTGAGAAGGCTCAAAAAGAGCTTGCGGAAGTCAAGATTGAGGATGAGGTGACGGACGTTGTCTGTGAACAGTGCGGACGGAATATGGTGATCAAGTACGGACCTCACGGAAGATTCCTAGCCTGCCCCGGGTTCCCGGAATGTCGCAATACGAAGCCATATCTTGAGAAAGTCGGAGTGGCGTGCCCGATCTGCGGGAAAGATGTAGTGCTCAGAAAAACGAAAAAGGGCAGAAAGTATTATGGTTGTGAAGATAATCCGGAATGTGAATTTATGTCATGGCAGAAACCTTCCGATCAGAAATGCCCTCGGTGCGGAAGTTATATGGTAGAGAAGGGAAATAAGCTCTGCTGTAGCAGCGAACAGTGCGGATTTGTAGAGAATCAGAAAAAAGATAAAAATAAGTAGAAAATAAGTGCGAAATTCATTGAATATTATAAAATTGTATGATAATATAGCCTCATAGGACGGAGGAGTGCAGATGAGCGTACAGTTATTAGATAAAACAAGAAAAATCAACAAATTGTTGCATAACAACAATTCAAGTAAAGTAGTCTTCAATGATATATGTGAAGTCCTTACAGAAATATTGGATTCAAATACGCTTGTTGTGAGCAAAAAAGGAAAAGTTCTTGGTGGAAGTAAATGTGAGGATGTTCCGTATATTGAAGAACTCATTGAAAAAGAAGTCGGGAAACATATCGATGATATGTTAAATGAGCGTTTGCTCAGTATCCTGTCAACGAAGGAAAATGTCAATCTTGAGACACTGGGATTTTCTGAGGAAGCTTCCAGAGGATATCAGGCGATCATTACGCCGATTGATATCGCAGGAGAGCGCCTGGGAACTTTGTTTATCTACAAGCAGCATGAAATGTATGAGATTGACGACATTATCTTAAGCGAATATGGGACAACCGTAGTTGGTCTTGAGATGCTTCGCTCTGTAAATGAAGAGAGTGCGGAGGAGACAAGAAAAGAGCATATTGTTCAGTCAGCGATCAGCACATTATCTTATTCAGAGCTTGAGGCGATCATCCATATCTTTGAGGAGTTAAATGGTTCCGAAGGAATTCTGGTGGCCAGCAAGATTGCAGACAGAGTCGGAATTACCCGTTCTGTGATCGTCAATGCTCTTCGCAAATTTGAGAGTGCAGGAGTGATTGAGTCCCGTTCATCCGGTATGAAGGGAACTTATATCAAGGTGGTAAATGATTATGTATTTACCGAATTAGAGAGAATCAAATCAGAAAAAAGCAATTAAATGATTTCAAGAGAAAAAGAATGGATGAGGGTGTCGGGAAACTGATGCCCTCATTGTGAATCTGGAGGAAATTATGGAACGGTTTAAAGGCAGCACTGCAAGATTAAAAATGAAAAAAATGATTTTAGACGGCGGCTATTTTAATGACACGGAATATATTTGTAAAGTGGCTGCATACGAGAAGGAACAGGCGAATATTTATTTATTGACAGGGAAGACAGAGCTTCCGGAATTTTCTCTGGATGCCATTTACGAGTGTGTGCTGGACGAGGAGGAACAAGAGACCGTCTGTGCAGGAGTGATACGGGAAAGATATTGGAGTAAGCATGGAAAAGTTCTCGTTTTTCATATTGAAAATGGATTTTATAAAAAAAACGTAAACTAAAATAAAGTGTGTTGACAAAACAAAGAGAGAGTGCTATTTTATATCTAGAGTCTTTTAGCACTCTCTTTTTGTGAGTGCTAACAATCGAATGTTATTTATTAAGGAGGAATAGATATGAAGTTAGTACCATTAGGAGACAGAGTTGTTTTAAAACAGGTGGCTGCAGAGGAAACAACAAAATCAGGAATCGTGATTCCGGGACAATCAAAAGAAAAACCACAGCAGGCAGAAGTTATTGCTGTCGGACCTGGGGGAACAGTAGATGGTAAGGAAGTTCAAATGAACGTTGCAGTAGGAGATCAGGTCATTTATTCCAAATATGCAGGAACAAATGTAGAGATCGAAGATGAAGAGTACATCATCGTAAGACAGGATGACATCCTGGCAATCTGTGAGCAGTAATACTTCAACCGGGAGAAGCAAAGATTTCCGGGTGAGAGTACTGGAATGTGAAGAATTATAAATTAGAAAATTTTCAGGAGGCGTATGATCATGGCAAAAGAGATTAAATATGGAGCAGAGGCAAGAGCAGCCTTAGAAGCTGGTGTAAATCAGCTTGCAGATACAGTAAGAGTAACACTTGGACCAAAAGGACGTAACGTTGTTCTTGACAAATCCTTTGGCGCACCGCTTATTACAAATGATGGTGTGACAATCGCAAAAGAGATTGAGCTGGAAGATGCTTTTGAGAACATGGGCGCACAGCTGATCAAAGAAGTTGCTTCTAAGACAAATGATGTTGCCGGAGACGGAACAACAACTGCAACCGTTCTTGCTCAGGCAATGGTGCATGAAGGAATGAAGAATCTGGCAGCAGGAGCTAACCCGATCATTTTAAGAAAGGGAATGAAGAAAGCAACAGACACTGCTGTAGATGCAATTGAAAAAATGTCCAGCAAAGTAACAGGAAAAGACCAGATCGCGAAAGTAGCTGCAATTTCCGCAGGAGATACAGAAGTCGGAGAGATGGTCGCAGATGCTATGGAGAAAGTTTCCAATGACGGCGTGATCACAATTGAAGAGTCTAAGACAATGAAGACAGAGCTGGATCTTGTAGAAGGTATGCAGTTCGACCGTGGATATATTTCCGCATATATGGCAACAGATATGGATAAAATGGAAGCAAACCTGGATGATCCGTACATCCTGATCACAGATAAGAAGATTTCCAATATTCAGGATATCCTGCCGCTCTTAGAGCAGATCGTACAGTCCGGTGCAAGACTTCTTATCATTGCAGAGGATATTGAGGGCGAGGCTCTTACAACACTGATCGTCAACAAACTGCGTGGAACCTTCAACGTTGTTGCAGTAAAAGCACCGGGATATGGCGACAGAAGAAAAGAGATGCTCAAAGACATCGCAACACTTACAGGTGGTCAGGTGATTTCTGATGAGCTTGGCATGGATCTGAAAGAAACAACAATGGATCAGCTTGGCCGTGCAAAATCTGTAAAAGTACAGAAAGAAAATACAGTAATCGTAGATGGTATGGGCGATAAGAAAGCAATCGCTGACCGTGTAGCTCAGATCAAGGCACAGATCGAAGAGACAACATCTGATTTTGACAGAGAAAAACTTCAGGAAAGACTTGCAAAACTTGCAGGCGGTGTTGCTGTGATCCGTGTAGGAGCTGCGACAGAGACAGAGATGAAGGAAGCAAAACTTCGCATGGAAGATGCGCTTGCAGCAACAAGAGCAGCAGTAGAAGAAGGAATCATCGCCGGAGGCGGATCTGCTTATATCCATGCGGCAAAAGAAGTGGCAAAAGTAGTTGCAGAGCTTGACGGAGATGAGAAGACTGGTGCCAATGTCGTATTAAAGGCACTGGAAGCACCTCTGTTCAGAATCGCTGCAAATGCTGGACTGGAAGGATCTGTCATCATCAGCAAAGTATCAGAAGCAAAACCGGGCGTAGGATTTGACGCGTTGACAGAAAATTATGTAGATATGGTAGAGAACGGAATTCTTGACCCTGCAAAGGTTACAAGAAGCGCTCTTCAGAATGCAACAAGTGTTGCTTCTACATTGCTTACAACAGAATCTGTTGTGGCAAATATCAAAGAAGAGACACCGGCAATGCCAGCAGGCGGAGCAGGAATGGGAATGATGTAATTTCCATAAACAGACATTTATTAAAAATTTGAAAACTCCCAGAGATGGGAGTTTTCTTTTTCTATAGAAGTATGCTACAATACAGATACAATGTAAATGTTGGAGGAAGAGACATGAGTGACTTTTATACAGAACAATTGATTAAAAAACAGACAACAGGAAAGGACCGCATGATCAAGATTCTTTTAATTTTGCTCACAGTAGTGTCGGTGTTGATCATATTTATATTTCCATTCGGTATTATCCTTCCGGTAGCGCTTATCGCTCTGGATGTATTTATGTTTCAGAGAATGGATGTTGAATATGAGTATCTGTTTGTCAACGGAGATCTTGATATCGACAAGATTATGCACAAAGCAAGACGTAAGAGAGTGTGTTCCGTCAATATCAATGATGTGGAGATTCTTGCACCGGCGGATTCGGGAGATGCGAGACAGTATCAGAGAGCGAAGACGCAGGATTACACATCTGCATCCGGAAGCAAGAACGTATATGCCCTTGTAGTAAATGAGAAGGGTGTGTTGAAAAAGATTTTATTTGAGCCAAATGATTCGATCGTGGAAGGATTTTTCCTCATGGCTCCGAGAAAAGTTGTAAGAAAAAAATAGGAAAAATCAAGGAAAGTGCAAAAAGCGGTTGACAACGTCCGGTCGGATTAGTTATTATAGCAGTTAATAAAATAATGTTTTTTATTATCCGTCCTAATAATAAATTAGGGCGGATGATTGTAACATACACAGAAGGAGAAAGGAGATTATCATGGGAAAGATTATTGGGGAAGGGATTACATTTGATGACGTATTGCTGGTGCCGGCATATTCAGAGGTGATTCCAAATCAGGTGGATTTATCTACTTATCTTACAAAGAAGATCAAATTAAACATACCGATGATGAGTGCCGGTATGGACACAGTTACAGAGCATCGTATGGCAATTGCTATGGCGCGTCAGGGAGGCATCGGTATTATCCATAAAAATATGTCTATTGCGGAACAGGCAGAAGAAGTAGACAAGGTAAAACGTTCAGAGAATGGTGTTATCACAGATCCGTTCTATCTCTCTCCGGAGCATACACTGGAGGATGCAAATAATCTCATGGCAAAATTCAGAATCTCCGGTGTTCCGGTGACAGAAGGAAAGAAGCTTGTAGGTATCATCACAAACCGTGATTTGAAATTCGAAGAAGATTTCTCTAAGAAGATCAAAGAGTCTATGACATCGGAAGGACTGATCACAGCTTTGGAAGGAACAACTCTGGAAGAGGCGAAGAAGATTCTTGCAAAGGCGAGAAAAGAGAAACTTCCGATCGTAGATAAAGACTTTAATTTAAAAGGTCTTATTACAATTAAAGATATTGAGAAGCAGATCAAATATCCATTGTCTGCAAAAGACTCCCAGGGACGTCTTCTTTGCGGTGCGGCAATCGGTATCACAGCTAATTGTCTGGAGCGCGCACAGGAACTTGTCAATGCACACGTAGACGTTGTTGTTATGGATTCAGCTCATGGACATTCTGCAAACGTAATCCGTACAGTAGAGATGGTAAAATCCAAATTCCCGGATCTTCAAGTGATTGCAGGTAACGTGGCAACAGGAGCTGCAACAGAAGCGCTGATCAAAGCGGGCGTAGATGCAGTGAAGGTAGGTATCGGACCTGGATCTATCTGTACGACCCGTGTAGTTGCAGGTATTGGTGTACCTCAGATTTCAGCAGTTATGGATTGCTATGAAGTGGCTGATAAATATGGAATCCCGATCATTGCAGACGGAGGAATCAAGTATTCCGGAGATATGACTAAGGCAATTGCTGCAGGAGCAAATGTATGTATGATGGGAAGCATCTTCGCAGGATGTGACGAAAGCCCGGGAACATTTGAACTGTATCAGGGAAGAAAATACAAAGTATACCGTGGCATGGGTTCTATTTCCGCTATGGAAAATGGAAGTAAAGACCGTTATTTCCAAAGTGATGCTAAGAAACTTGTTCCGGAAGGTGTTGAAGGACGTGTTGCATATAAGGGAACTGTCGAAGACACTGTATTCCAGTTGATGGGAGGGCTTCGTTCCGGTATGGGTTACTGCGGAACTCCTACGATTGAAGACTTGAAGAAAAACGGACGGTTTGTGAAGATCTCTTCTGCTTCTTTAAAAGAAAGTCATCCACATGATATTCATATTACAAAAGAAGCTCCAAACTATAGTGTAGACGAGTAGGAAGGAAGAAAAGATGGCTGGTACATTTGGAAAAACAAGTAAAGGCGAGGCTGCTCAGTTATATGAGATTAGGAATGCGTCCGGAATGTGTGCCTGTATTACAGATTATGGAGCAAATCTTGTAAAGCTGTTTGTGCCGGACAGGGAAGGAAAGCTGACAGATGTAGTCCTTGGTTATGAGGATGCCTCCGGATACGAAGAGGGAACCTGCTTTATCGGTGCTGTAGTCGGAAGAGTGGCAAACCGTATTGGCGGAGCTTCCTTCGAGTTGAACGGCAAAACGTATACGCTTACAGATAATGATCAAGGCAATACACTGCACAGCGGCAGAGATTTTACGAATCAGAGAATGTGGGAAGTAGAGAAGCTTGCGGAAGACAGTATTACACTGAAGCTGCACAGCCCGGAAGGAGATCAGGGATATCCGGGAAGCGTAGATCTCTTCGTGACATATTCTGTGACAGAAGATAATAGCCTGTCCATTCATTATACAGGAACTCCTACAGAGGATACGCTTTTGAATCTCACAAATCACAGTTATTTTAATCTGGCAGGGCACGAAGCCGAAAGTGTGCTTTCGCAGAAGGTGATGATTCAGGCAGAGTCCTATGCGAGAGCCGACGCAAGTTCTATTCCTACAGGGGAACTAGTTCCGGTAGAAGGAACTCCGATGGATTTCCGTAAGGAAAAAGCGATCGGACAGGATATTGAGGCGGATTACGAGGCGCTGAATTTCGGCAGAGGCTATGACCACACATGGGTAATAGATGGCAGCGGAATGCGCAGGGCGGCAGTGATGCGTGCAGAAGAGACCGGTATTACAATGGAGGTCTGGACAGATCTTCCGGGAGTGCAGTTTTATACGGCAAACTATGTAGAAGATGAAAAAGGTAAGGACGGCGTTATATACGGAAGAAGAAGCGCTGCCTGCTTTGAAACACAGTATTTCCCGGATGCAATCCACAAAGACAATTTCAGAAAGCCGATCGTGCGTGCCGGTGAGGAATATTGTACAACGACTGTGTATAAATTTCTATAAAGGATAATCTTCATAAAATCCTAAGTAACTTTTCATAGAAATGTGAGAAATATGTGGTATGATAATACAAGATGTTCGATGGAGAGTTTACCAAGAGATGAAGAAGAAACGATACAGAAAGCCGTTAAGCGCGGCTCAGAGAAAAAGAAAGGTCCAGCGAAACATTCGTCTGGGCCTTGTTTTGTTACTGGCGATGTTTGTGTTGACCGGTGTGCTGAAGATCATTCACCCGTCTTTATTTTCGCAGAAATATTATGAGCTGGACGGTGACAATATTGATGCATGCAGACCGGAGATGGAAGTAGATCTTCTTACGCCCAACGAGTATTCAAGACCTGGGACAAAGACGGAGAAGATCACGGCAATTGTGATTCATTATACAGCGAACCCGGGTGCCACAGCCAGAGGAAACAGGGATTATTTTGAAAATTTAAAAAATACTCATATTACGAAGGCGAGCAGCAACTTTGTTGTGGGCTTGGACGGGGAGATCATTCAGTGTGTGCCGACGTGGGAAGTGGCTTATGCGTCCAATGACAGGAATAAGGACAGCGTATCGATCGAATGCTGCCATCCGGATGAGAGTGGGAAATTTACAGAGAAGACATATCACTCCATGGTACAGCTTTCTGCGTGGCTCTGTCTTAAATTCGATCTTACAGAGAAGGATCTTATCCGCCACTATGATGTAACGGGAAAGAACTGTCCCAAATATTTTGTGGAAGATGAGGCGGCATGGGAGACCTTTAAAGCAGATGTGGGAAAAACGCTCGCAGAGGCGAAATAAAGGGCTTACAGCGGTGAAATAGCTTGCACTGTCCGAAAATTGTTGATATAATACACACGCATATAAAGGCTGGGAGGACAGGACAAGGAGAGACAACATGAACGATTTGGAAATGTACAGGGAACAGTTAAGCCTTTGTGATGACAAGATCATAGACGCGCTTGTGGAGCGCGGGAAGATTGTGGAGAAGATCATGTCATATAAAGAAGAGTATGGCATGCCGATTCTTCAGCCGCAGCAGGAGACAAAACAAAAGGTAAGACTGGAAGCAAAGCTTGAGGGAAATAAATACAAAGAAGAGATTTATGATATATTCCGAAGAATTTTACGCAACAGCAAACGGATACAGGCAAGAAAGCTTTTTGGCTATAATATTGTGCTGATTGGATTTATGGGAGCGGGGAAAACAACCATTTCAGATTATCTGAGCACAATGTTTGCAATGAAGGTTGTGGAGATGGACGGACTGATCGCAGAGAGGGAAGGGATGAGCATCCCGGATATTTTTGCGACGTACGGTGAAGAATATTTCCGTGATCTGGAGACGAATCTTCTGAAAGAGCTGCAGGAGGAGAGTAATCTGGTGATTTCCTGTGGCGGAGGAGCTGCTCTTAGAGCGTGTAATGTAGCTGAGATGAAGAAGAATGGCAGGGTTGTTCTTCTGACCGCAAGTCCGGAAGTGATCTTAGATCGTGTGAAGGACAGCGATGACCGTCCGGTGTTGAAGGGACGTAAAAGTATAGAAGGAATAACAGAATTGATGGAACAGCGCCGCGAGCGGTATGAAGCGGCGGCAGATATTGTGATTCAGACAGACCATAAGAGTGTGCAGGAGATTTGTGAGGAATTAATTCAGCGTCTGTCGGAAATGGATGAGGAGTAATGTTTGATTATTTTTTTCCGGACCGGTATATCGCGTCCACTTATGTGATTGATTTTGAAAAATTATATGAAAAGGGAGTCAGAGGTCTGATCTTTGACATTGACAATACATTAGTGCCGCACGGGGCGCCGGCGGATAAGCGGGCAGTGGAATTATTTGCCAGACTTAAGAAGATCGGATTCCGATGCTGCCTGATCTCCAACAATCAGGAGCCGCGTGTCAAGATGTTCAACGAGAAGATTCAAGTAGACTACATCTATAATGCACATAAGCCATCTACGAAGAATTATCGAAGAGCGATGGAGATCATGGGCACAAAGGAAGAGAGCACCGTGTTTATCGGGGATCAACTCTTTACAGATGTGTGGGGCGCCAAGCGTGCGGGGATTCCGAATATCCTCGTGAAACCAATTCATCCGAAGGAAGAAATACAGATTGTAATAAAGCGCCGTCTTGAGGCAATCGTGCTTCATTTTTATAAGAAAAGTCTCAACGAAAAGTCTCAAATAAAAAAAGGTTGAAAAAACCGGTAATATATTATAGAATAAAAAGAGCGAATAGAACGAAAAGTGCCAATGCGCACGATTTAAGGAGGATAAAGAAATGGCAAAGAAGTCAGCAGGCGAATTTAGAAATGGCATGACACTTGAAATCGATGGAAAGGTATGTCAGGTTGTTGAATTTATGCATGTAAAACCGGGAAAAGGCGCAGCTTTTGTCCGTGTGAAATTAAGAGATATCATTAATGGTGGTGTGATTGAGACGACATTCCGTCCAACAGAGAGCTTTGACGAAGCGTTCATTGAGAGAAAGAAAATGCAGTATTTATACAATGATGGGGAACTGTATTACTTCATGGACAATGAGACATTTGATCAGATCGCAGTAAGCTCTGAAGATGTAGGAGATTCTCTGAAGTTTGTAAAAGAGAACGAGGAAGTAAGCGTAAGCATTTACCAGGGAAAACCATTTGCAATTGAGCCACCTCTTACAGTAGAGCTTCGTGTTACAGAGACAGAGCCTGGATTCAAGGGCAATACAGCACAGGGAGCTACTAAGCCGGCAATTGTTGAGACAGGTGCACAGGTTGCGGTTCCATTATTCGTAGAACAGGACGAGATGATCAAGATCGATACACGTACTGGCGAATACTTATCAAGAGCATAAGGAAAACTTAATAAGATCCTAAGAAGAAAAGCCTTGCAAATCATGCGAGGCTTTTTTATAATAGAAATCACCATAAATCTTATTCAAAGAAATCTGAATTTCTTGGCAGAGATCTTGCCGGTATTCAACAAAAGTTCGAAAAAAACACACCTGCCTGCGTGGCCGGAAAGGAGAAAAATGACATATTGTCAATTTGTGCAGGAGGTAAAAGAAAAAGTGAAAGAGGGGGTGAAAGCCGATCAGTCTGTAACACTCTATACGTCGGTAAAAAATAACGGTGTGAAGAGGACGGGGCTTATGTTCTCGGAGCAGGGAATCAATGTGGCGCCGGCCATATATCTGGAATCTTTTTATGAAGATTATCAAAAGGGACAGCGGCTGGAGGATGTGGCTGATGAAATTATTGTGCTGTATGGAAAAGTGAAGGCGGATCATTCATGGGAGGAAGACTGTTTCCAATGTTATGAGAAAGTGAGAGATCGAATTGTCTTCCGTCTGATCAATCGAAAAGCAAATGAAGAATTGTTAAAAACAATCCCGTATGTTCCGTATCTTGATCTGGCGGTCGTGTTCTATGTGTTGGTTGATGTCAATGTTCACGGGACAGTATCACTGCTTATAAGAGAACCACTGCTCCTGGAATGGAAAGTGTCGGTGAAAGAACTGTATGATCAGGCGCTTCAGAATACGCCGTCATTATTCCCTTATGAATTCCGGGCGCTCCGGGCGGTGATCGAAGAGGTTTTCCCGAGTGACCGCCAATCAGAAGAAGAATATATGTATGTGTTAAGTAACCGCTTTCAAAGCTTTGGTGCGGCGGTGATTCTCTATCCGAACCGGCTGAAGCAGATAGGGTGTGTCATGGATGATGATTATTACGTACTTCCAAGCAGTGTGCATGAAGTGCTGATCGTGCCGGCAGAGTATGTGCGGAACAGACAGATGCTGGACGAAATGGTGAGAGAAGTGAATCAGGTCTGTGTGGAGGAAGAGGAAATATTGAGCGATCACGCATACTATTACGACCGAAGTGAAGATCTTCTTACGATGTGAAAAGATAAACGATGAGTGTAAAGCAAAAAAGCAAAAAAGTAAAGGAAATGTGTACAGCATTTCCTTTACTTTATCTCGGAAATGTGCTAATATAACAAATGCAGTTTCTTGTATACTGCTATGCACCCGTAGCTCAGGGGATAGAGCACCGCCCTCCGGAGGCGGGAGCGGCGGTTCGAATCCGCCCGGGTGTGTACCTTGAAAAGTGCTTATATTGTGTGGAGGTAGTCTATGAAAAGAGAGAGTTACGGCCGCCTTATTATGACAATCGGTATTTTGCTGATGGTGATAGCAGGAGCAGTCGGATGTAGTCTTACCACAGAAAAAACACAGCAAGAAGCACAAAAGATAAAGAAGACAGATGTAAAGACCGAAAATAAAGACGGTGAAATTATGAGTAAAAACCCTCTTACGAAGGAGACAACACCTGAATTTACAAAAGCGGTAGAGAAGTATTACGAATCGCTGGCGGATAAAACGGATTACATAGAGGGTTATGAAGGAATTGAAGTTTATAAAAAAGAAGGTCTTTATCCGGATACTTATCTTGCATTTGTCAGATATGGAATGAAGATAAAGGATATATATACCGTAGTTCCGGGGCTTGGCACTTTGTATGTGGTAAAAGACGGGACAAGCGGAACGTATCAGATCCACACGGAAGAATTGGATGACCGGACAGAAGACTATATTGAAACTGTGGCTGCGCATGAAGATGTGCAGGTGATGATGGAAGAGAGCAGGAAGGAATATCAAAAGGCTGTACAGTCAGATGCTTTGCTCCGAGAGGCATTGTCAGATCTGAAGCAGGCGTATGAGGGTTCTGCGGACAGTTTAGAATAATATAAAGAATAAAGAGAGTCGGATTCTTAATGTGAGAATCCGGCTTTTTTGATACAAGGGTAGAAAGAGGGATAGAGATGGCAGGATATAAGTATGCGATAAAAAGAGCGTTTCCCTATACGATTCCGGTGCTGACCGGATATTTATTTATTGGGATTGCATTTGGTGTGATGTTTGCGGAAAAAGGATATTCGTTTCTTTGGGCAATATTAATGAGTTTGATGGTATATGCAGGATCGGGACAATATCTGGCCGTGAATTTTTTTGCCCCGGGGGTATCATTTCTTCATGTTATTTTTATGACGTTGATGGTGAATATCAGGCATGTGTTTTATGGGATTTCCCTTTTAGAGCGGTTTCACAGTATGGGTAAGAAACGCTGGTATATGATTTTCGGATTGACGGATGAGACGTATTCTCTTCTGTGTACAACGAAGGTTCCGTCCGGTGTGGAGGAAGAGAAGTTTTTGTTTGTCATTTCTATGATGAATCAGTCATACTGGGTGATTGGTTCTGCCATCGGCGGGATTGCGGGAAGTCTGCTTCCTTTTAATTCAGAAGGCATCGACTTTGCCATGACTGCACTTTTTGTTGTGATCTTTGTAGAGCAGTGGATGGAGAAGAAAAATCGTATCCCGGAATTGATCGGGGTGCTGGCAGCGATTCTCTCTTTAAATATTTTCGGGGCAGAAAACTTTGTATTGCCATGTATGCTGCTGATCATATGCATTTTATTTGTATCAAAGAAGAAGCTGGAAGGGAGCGTGAGTGAAAAATGCCGGTAAGTGCAGGAACATCATTTCTTATTATTTTAGCAGTTGCACTGACAACATTTGCAACACGTGTCCTCCCTTTTCTTATATTTCCGAAAGGGAAAGAGATTCCGGAAGTTGTTCGCTATCTGGGAAGAGTGCTGACTCCGGCGGTCATCGGAATGCTGGTGATCTATTGTCTGAAGGGAACTACGCTTTCAGAGCTTCCTTATGGAATTCCGGAAGGATTGGCTGTACTTGTGACCGCAGGGCTTCATATCTGGAAGCGGAACAACCTGTTGAGTATCGGGGCGGGAACGATACTCTATATGTTTTTGATTCAAGTCGTATTTTAGAGATTTTACACGGTTTCATCACAGTTTAAACACATTTATCACGTACACTGACTACATAAGAAAAGAAGAAACCGTGAAAGGAGTCATATTTTATGTCAAACGAATATAATTATTATACACCGGAATCTGGACCGGATTATAACTATGAACAGAATCAGGAACAAAAAAGGAAAGAGAAGAAGAAAATGCCCAAATTTATAAAGGTGATCAGTCTGGCGCTTGTGTTTGGTATTGTGGCAAGTGTAGCATTTCAGGCAACGAATCTTGTGGCAGATAGATTCCTCGGAACGACAGAGAGCCGCGAAGTGAAATCTGTTGATAATACGAAAATATCCCAAAGTACAGGTGAAACTGCCAAATTTGACATTGCCTCCATTGCGGAGGAAGTGATGCCGTCTGTAGTTTCGATCACGAACTTAAGTGTACAGCAGGTACAGAGCTTCTTCGGAGGAATTCAGGAACAGGAAAGTAAAAGTGTCGGGTCGGGCATTATCATTTCCCAGAATGATTCGGAGCTTCTGATTATTACAAATAACCATGTAGTAGAGGGAAATGAGACGCTGACAGTATCCTTTGTAGATGAGGAGAGTGTAGAGGCACAGGTAAAAGGTACAGATGCAACGAAAGATCTTGCTGTGATCGCTGTGCAGACGAAGGAAATTAAAGATACAACGATGGATCAGATTAAAGTGGCTTCACTTGGAAATTCCGATCAGCTTCAGGTGGGTGAATCTGTGATCGCAATCGGGAATGCACTTGGGTACGGGCAGTCTGTTACTTCCGGTATTGTCTCGGCAACCGGGCGTGAGCTGGATGGAATTGATGAAAAGCTGATCCAGACAGATGCCGCGATCAACCCGGGTAATAGTGGAGGCGCTCTTCTGAATGCAAATGGAGAGGTGATTGGTATCAATACAGCCAAGGTGGCAACGGATACGGTAGAGGGAATGGGATATGCAATTCCGATCTCCAGTGTCAGTGATATTATTGAGAATCTGATGAATCAGGAGACAAAGACCAAGGTTTCAGAGGCAGAGCAGGGACAGCTTGGAATTCAAGGTGTGGATGTGACAGCAGATAGTTCCGAAATGTACAATATGCCGACCGGTGTCTATGTATCGGAAGTGATTGCCGGCGGAGGAGCAAAGAAAGCGGGAATTACAAAAGGATCGGTCATCACAGGAATCAATGGAACCAGTATCGATGGTATGCAGGCTTTGAAGGAACAGCTCCAGTATTACAGAGCCGGAGAGACTGTGAAGATTACAGTGGCAACACCGGAGAAGAATGGGGAATATGCTAAGCGTGATGTAGAAGTAACTCTTGGAAAAAAATCATAGTTGTTTGCTATTTTATTTCTTTTGTAGTATAATCCCATCTTTGACAGTTAGGAAGAGAAAAAATCGCTGTATCCCTTGTGGTTACT